>Ga0209172_10000329_pt1 | contig 134871 bp, 131 predicted proteins | sample LarsenN4metaG_FD_184113 | JGI IMG/M metagenome (GOLD analysis project Ga0209172, IMG submission 184113) | Hot spring sediment bacterial and archeal communities from British Columbia, Canada, to study Microbial Dark Matter (Phase II) - Larsen... ... | reverse complement strand
TTGTGTTCTTCAATCCCAATGCACGAATCACTTCCTTGAGGAACGTGGCCTTCTTGTTCTGTGATTCGATGAGCGTCACCCGCACATCGGCCGCGTAGATGGCGAGCGGCACTCCCGGGAATCCCGCACCGGAACCGAGATCGAAGGCGGCCTGCGGGACTTCGCCGGCGAGCAGGCGCGCGGCGGCGAAGAACGATTCACCAAAGTGGCGGGTGACCATCTCCTCCGGCGCGCGGACGGCGGTGAGGTTCGTCCTTGCATTCCACTTGACCAGCAGGTCGAGGTGTTGGGCCACCTGGTCGAGCGCCTGGGGGGCCAGCGGGTGCGGCAGGTACGGCGCGAGCAAAGCGGCGATGCGGGCAGTGTCCATGCGGCCCTGCGAGTTTAGCGCATCTGCTTTCGCGGCTGCGGGGACAGGATTTATGATGGAAGGACGCTATGTCGCAAGAAAAACTCACTTACGTAACCATCAAAGGCATTCCCCTCACCTTTACGCTGGACTTCCCTTTCCACCAGTCGACCGGCGGCGCCGACTACTACGTGCTGCACGGCAATGCCGAGTTGGAAGACGGCACCGGCCGGCACGCAGCGCTTTCGATACACATGTCGCAGACCGTGAAGGAAGCGCTGCCTTCCGTCGAGCGCAAGGACGCGCTCGGTCCGGCGATCAACGCGGTGCGAAAAGCCACCGACACTAAGGACATCGAGTTCATCAAGTCCACCAAGCGGCAGCCGATCCCGCTTTCCAGCCGCGCGTTCAGCATCATCACGCGCCAGTTCACCTTCCAGAACCCGGATGAGAACGGTCTGCTCGAGTTCTTGAAGCGCAAGGTGTACTGGGCGAACAAGCTCGGCCACGGCAAGACGCTGATCAGCGACCCCGTTGACGCCCTGTACCTCAACCGCACGCCGGGCGAGCTCTTTGCCGCGGCCAAAAAGCTGGAAAAGCAGGGCTGGCTGACCTTTGAAGGCGAATTCGCCCTCGCCACTGACGCGCTGATGAAGGAATCAGCCGCGATGGAAGGCGCAATGAAGGCCGCGCTCGAGGAGATCGAGGCGAAGCACGAGTTCGAGAAGGCGTAAGAACCCCTAAGCAAGGTTTCCCACGAAGGTCACGAAGTACCACGAAGGCAGCCGAACAGGCTGCCTTCTTTGTTCTAGCGTTGAGCTTCCGCGAAGCGGCGGCCCTGGATCTCGATGTAGATGTTGATGAGCGAGACGGCGGCCGGGGTCACGCCCGGGATGCCGAGCGCCTGGCCGATGGTGCGCGGGCGCACGCGGGTGAGCTTCTCATGCATCTCGCGGGAGAGGCCGCTGACCTGGGCGTAGTCGAACCAATCGGGGATGTTCCGCAGCTCGGCCTTCTTCAGCCGCTCCATGGCGCGCTGCTGCTGCTCCAGGTATCCGGAGTACTTCACTTCAGTCTCGACTGACTTCAACTCATTGCGGACTTCGGCGCTGAGACCGTGAGTGTTGGTCTGGACGCGCGTTGCGAGCGAGAACGCAGGCAGCAGGGAATCGGTATCCACGGCCGCGGAGGCGCGGAGGTGGGCTTCCGGGGAGAAGTCGTAGGTCGATGGGTCAACGCGAGGGGAGGGGTCCCTCGACTCGCCTCTCGCATCCGCTGCGAGGCTCGCCCGGGATGACAAGTCAGAAGCTTCCTCCACGGTCACATGTGCCGGACGGTCGAAGAACTCCGGCATCTGCGCGCGCAGCACGGGCAGCAGGTCGTCGATGGCGACTTCCGGGCGGCGCAGGAGCTGCGCGTAGGAGGAGCCGGTGACGTTGCCCAGCTTCACGCGCAGCTCTTCGGGCAGGGTAGCGGGGTCGGTAGTGACGCGCGTCTTTTCCAGGTGCGCCACGAGCTTCTCTGCGCGGGCCTGCTTGGCGAGGTAGTCAGCCCAAGCTTCGTCGCCGATAAGGCCGATGCGGCGACCGTAGGGCGTGAGGCGACGGTCGGCATTGTCGATGCGCAGATGCAGGCGGAACTCGGCGCGCGAAGTGAACATGCGGTACGGCTCGTTGGTGCCCTTGCTGATGAGGTCGTCGATGAGGATGGCGATGTACGCCTCCGTGCGATCGAGGACAAGCGGCAGCTCGCCCTTGATGCGCAGCGCGGCATTGATGCCAGCCATCAGGCCCTGGCAGGCGGCCTCTTCGTATCCGCTGGTGCCGTTGATCTGCCCCGCAAGATAGAGGCCGGCGATGGACTTGACCGCCAGCGTGCGGTCGAGCTCGGTGGGGTCGATGGCGTCGTACTCGATGGCGTAGCCCGGACGCAGCATGACGGCGTTCTCCAGGCCGGGAATCGACTTCAGGACGGCCTGCTGCACTTCCACCGGCAGCGACGTGGACATGCCGTTCACGTAGATCTCATGCGTGTGCAGGCCCTCAGGCTCGAGGAAGAGCTGGTGGGTGGGCTTGTCCGGGAACTTGACGATCTTGTCTTCGATGGACGGGCAATAGCGCGGCCCGACGGACTGGATCTGTCCGCTGTACATGGGCGACCGGTGGACGTTCTCCGCGATGATGCGACGCGTCTCTTCCGTGGTGCTGGCGATGTAGCACGGCACCTGCGTCTGGCGGATGCGGCGGGTGCGGAAGCTGAAGGGCGTGGGGTCGGCGTCGCCCGGCTGCACCTGGAAGCGCGACCAGTCGATGGTGCGGCCGTCGAGCCGAGGCGGCGTGCCCGTCTTGAGGCGCGTGCCGCGCAGCCCGAGGCGCTTCAGCGCTTCGCCGAGCATGACCGCGGGTGGTTCGCCGCTGCGTCCGGCAGGGTAGGTCTGCTCACCGCAATGGATGAGGCCGTTGAGGAAGGTGCCGGTGGTGATGACGACGGCTTGGGCGTGGAGTTCGCTTCCATCGCGGAGAGTTATGCCCGTCACTCTGCGCGAGGGTAGAGGTCCTTCGACTGCGCGCTCGCCTTTGGCTCGCGCTTGCTCAGGACGACAAGGAGCGGGGCGGTCTTCGAGCACAAGACCGGTTACTTCGGCCTCGATGATCTCCAGCCCAGTCTGGGCTTCGAGCACGCGGCGCATCTCTTCGCGGTACTGCGACTTGTCGCACTGAGCGCGGGGCGACCACACGGCTGGGCCGCGCGAGGTGTTGAGGAGGCGGAACTGGATGCCGACCGCGTCGGTGACTTCGCCCATGATGCCGCCGAGGGCGTCGATCTCGCGCACGAGGTGGCCCTTGGCGATGCCGCCCACGGCCGGATTGCACGACATCTGCGCGATGAGGTCCTTCTTCATCGTGACCAGGGCGGTGCGCAGACCCATGCGAGCCGAAGCCATGGCGGCCTCGCAGCCGGCGTGTCCGGCACCGACGATCACAATGTCATAGCTCTGTTTCATAGTCTGCAGCTCGGGTGAGTCCTTCACTTCGCTCAGGATTTCGCCTGGCGGCTCCCGCTCCGCTCACGCCGTCAGAACGGCTCAACCTCGCAGCCGGCGTGTCTGGCGCCGACGACAATGAGGTCAAAGTGCGTCACAACCCTTTATTTTACGGGATTTCCGCTGCGACCCTGGCGGATGGAGTCTGGCGGCGAAAGAAAAAGGCGGCAGCCGAAGCTGCCGCCGATTCAGGAGCTTCCCTCCGCTAGAAGCTGAAGCGGAGAGCGAACTGGATCTGCCGTTCGCGCAGGTTGGTGCCGCCATTGATGGTGCTGGGTACACCGAACGAGCTGTTGGCGGTCAAGGCACAGGTGTTGGTCGCCAGCGTACAAGTGCCTAACGAGTACTGCCCGCTGTTGACACCGGATACGTTCGACCGGTTGAAGAGGTTGAACGCCTCCGCCATGAACTCGATCTTCGAGCCTTCGGTCACGCGGAAGCCGCGGCCGATGCGGAAGTCGATGGTCTGACGGGCGGTCGTGCGGAAGGTGTTCTTCTCCACGTCCGGCGGGCGGTTGATGCCCGGGTTCGCGCAGTTGATGCCACCAGTGTGCGTAGAGTGGCAGAAGCCCGTCGGCAGAGTGCCACCGATGGTACCGGTGTAGGCGAAGCCGGAGGTGAAGTTGAGGATGGGCGCCAAGGTCCAGTCGTCAAGGATGTAATGCGCGGCGTTGTTCTGCCCCTTGAAGAACATGGGCTGCCAGACAGCCGCGAATACGAACTTGTGCGGCACGTCGAAGTTGGAGCGTCCATACTCACCCCGCGGATTGGCCGGGTCGAGCGCGTTGTTGCCGGTGGAGAACGTCGTCGAGTTCTGACCGTTGTCGGTCGCCTTCGAGAACGTGTAGCTGGACTGCAGCTGCCAGTTGTTGGTCATGCGGCGGGTGAGCTGCAAGACCACAGCGTTGTAATCCGAATCCACCGAGTTGGTGATGCGGGTGATCTGCGCGAATGAAGTATTCGGGCGCGCCACCGTACCGTAGGTCGGAACCAAGAAGGTAGAACCATCCGGACGGGTGTAGGTGATGTTGCCCGTATAGCCCGCCGGCAGGTTGGTATCCAGGAAGTTGAGCAGGCCGCGTCCCATGCTGTTGAGGTAGGAGACGGAGGCCACGGTGTTCTTCATGAACTCCCACTCGATAATCGCGTCGTTCTGGATGATCATCGGGTGCTCAAGTTTGGGGTCAAAGAACACCACGTTCGGCGTGACGGTAAGACCGGTGGCCGAAGTCAGGATGTTCGGGTACAGCAGAGTCTGACCCACCGTGCTGGAGCTGGATACGCGGTAGTTCGGCTGCGCACTGGTGTTGCCAGTGTTGACCAAACTGGCCGCGATGGTGGAGTTGATGATGCGCCCGTAGTAGAGGCCGGAGCCGCCGCGGAAGACCAGCTTGCCGTCGCCGCGGAGGTCCCACGCGAAGCCGCCGCGCGGACCGAAGCTGTTGATGGCGTCAGTCTTCTTGCCCGTCTGCGGAAGCAAAGCGTGCGGGAACTGCGGGTCAGGGAAGGCTTGACGCTCGTAGCGCAGACCCAGGTTCATGGTGAAGCGGGGATGGATCTTCCAGTCGTCCTGGATGTACATCGCGTAGTCGTTGGTGTTGAATTTATAGCCCAGGGTACCGACGCTCTGGTCAAGGTTCGCGTAGCAAGGACGCGGAGTGGCGCCACCGCAGCGGCGTATGCCGCTGCCCGTGAAGTTACCCGCGGCCGCATTGTAGGCATCCGCAAGGAAGTCCGCCCAAGCATGGCTGCCGGTGTAGCCGAAGGTGCCGTAAGCCTGGAACAGGGACTGCACCTCTTCCTTCTGGTGCAGGACTTCTCCGCCGATCTTCCAGTTGTGCTTGCCATGAGTGAAAGTGAAGTTCGCCCCGAACTGATACTGCTGTTCGAGCGGGTTCGAAGGACGCGGAAGGTAGGTCTGGGTGCCGAAGTTCAGCCAGTTCGCCAGCGAGACGCCGGGAACGCGGCTGCCTGTGGGACCGGCCTGCGACGGCTGACCCGGCAGTGCTTCCTGGAAGTCACCGATGAGGTTCTCGCTGCTCCAGTGGAAGCGGAGTTCCATGGCGGCGGACGAGCCCATCGCGCGGTTAAAGATAGAGTTCACCGTGCGGGCGCGGACCAGGTCGTTACCGAACTGATCGCGGGCAATGGTGTTGGTCGGCTGCGTCTGGATGCCGCCCGGCGACGTCCAGTTCAGCCAGTTGTATGAGGTGGCCCAGTTGCCGCCCAAGACCTTCAGGTCGACCTTCGGGAAGAAGATGAGCTGGTCGCCGGTTCGGGGGTTGGGGCCGAGCAGACTGGTGATGAAAGTGAAGCCTGCATTAGCTGCGGCCTGACCCAAGGCAGCATTTCCGCCAAAGCGGCAGAAGATCGCCTGACCGACGGTGTACGCACCCGTGCCTGAGCTGGGAAGCGTTCCGCTCGCGGGGCACGCCGCCTTACCCGCGGCCACCGGATCCGACACCGTGTACTGGCCATAGCTCACCAGTCCGATGTTGGTCACCGTAGTCGGGTTGAAGGGAATGGCCAAGCCCGGGAAGTTGCGCTTCTGCTGGTCGTAGTTGAAGAAGAAGAAGGCGCGGTCCTTCACGATGGGCCCGCCGAGAGTGGCACCCCACTGCTGACGCCGGTCGGTGGGCTTGGGGCTCGTGCCTGTGATCGCCGCATTGGCCGCAGTCGTGGTATTGGCTGCGCCTAATTCATTGTCGCGGAAGTACCAGTAACCCGAGCCATGGAGCGAATTGGTGCCGCTCTTGGTGACGGTATTCACCACGCCCCCGGCCGAGCGTCCGTACTCGGCGGAGAAGTTTGAAGTGTTGACCTGGAACTCGCGGACGGCGTCCTGGCTGGTGGAGTAGCTGAGGCGGGTGCGGCCGCGCTCTTCACCGTAGAAGTTGCTGTTGTTGTCGCCGCCATCCACCGTGCTGTTGTTCATGATGCCGGAGATGCCGCGGAAGCTGATGAGGCCGAAGGTGCCGTCCGGGTTCGCGGTCGGCGTCAGGAGCGCGTAGTTCGACCAGCGCCGGCCGTTGATGGGCAGGTTCTGGATGGCTTCCTGGTTGATGTTGTTGGCGAAGTCCTGGCGCTCGGTGTTGATCACGGGCGCTTCGTCGACGACTTCGACGACTTCGCCGCCGCCGCTGACCTTCAGCTTGGCGTCGACGTTGCTGACACGGCCGACTTCGACCACGAGGCGGCTGGCCTTGTAGTCGGCAAAGCCGCCGGCGGTGACTTTCACGTCATAGGTGCCGGGGGCAACGTTGGCGATGCGGAAGTTGCCATCCTCGCTGGAGGTGGCGGTCATGACGTCATTGGTCCCGGTGTTGCGGACCTCGATCTTGGCGCCAGGGATGACCGCACCGGATTGGTCGGTCACCACGCCGCCGATCGCGCCTGCCGTGGTGGACTGCGCGACTGCGGCGACGGTAAACATCGAACACAGGGCAAGCAGGGCGATGACGCGCACAAAATTCTTTGTACACGGACTAAACATACGTTGAGCTCCTGAAATTCAAATCAACAAATCTCCCGCGAGGAATCGCGTGGAGGCAAAGCAACAGAAACCTTGGGAAATTGCGTTGGAACGGGCAGAAACACTTTAACGCAGTCGGCCCCATCTTTCCATAAGGATTTCCCTGATGCGCGTGAAATTCTGTTCACCATCCGAGATATGGAAATTGGTAGAGCGCCGTGAGACAAGTGCTCACTTTCCGATGCAGAAAGAGCCGAAGATCAAGTGCAGGATGTCATCTGCCGAAGTCTGTCCGGTGAGCGCGTCCAGCGGACGCAGGGTGGCGTAGAGATCAAGCAGGAGCATCTCGTGCGGCACGCGCGCGGCGGTAGCTTGGTCGGCTTTGGCGAGCGCCGCCAGCGATTCGGCAATGAGCGCCTGGTGGCGGGCGTTGGTGAGCAGTCCGCCCTCTTGTAGTGCCGCGCGCTCGCCGCCGACCTGGCGCAGGATCTCGGCGCGCAGCTCGGCGATGCCCGCCCCGGTCAGCGCCGACGTCGCGACGCGCGGGATGCCCTTGGAGACGGCGGCGGTGGAAGTCGGGGCGAGGTCGGACTTGTTGGCGACGAGCACGGCCTTGCGACCGGCGACGGCGGCGAGCATCTTCTGGTCGTGGTGCTGGTCGGCGGCGGAAGCGTTAGCTTCGGTCACCACCAGAACAACATCAGCCTCGGCGGCGGCCTCGTATGTCTTCTGGATGCCGATACGCTCGGCTTCGTCGGCGGCGGCGCGAATGCCGGCGGTGTCGACGAGATGGATAGGGATGCCTTCGAGGGCTACGGTCTCGCTGACGAGGTCGCGGGTGGTGCCGGGGGTGGCGGTCACGATAGCCCGCTCGCGCTCGACCAGCCGGTTGAACAGGCTCGACTTGCCGACATTCGGCCGCCCGATGATGGCCAGCGTCAGGCCCTCGTGCACGAGCTTGCCGTAGGTGAAGGAATCGGCAAGCTGCTGGAGCGGCGCGCGCACCGCGGCGATGCGGGCCAGGATCTGGTCGTCGGGCAGGACCGAGACGTCGTCTTCGGCAAAGTCCACTCCGGCCTCAAGGGTGGCGATGAGGTCCACCAGGGTCTTCTTTATGGGCTGGACGGGGCGGGACAGCGCGCCCTCGAGCTGCTGGGCGGCAGTCTTGGCCTGAAAGAGCGTCTGCGCGTCGATGAGGTCGCGAACGGCCTCGGCCTGGGTAAGGTCGATGCGCCCGTGCAGGAAGGCCCGCATGGTGAACTCGCCGGGCTCGGCCAGGCGTGCGCCCGCGGCGAGCGCCATCTCCACGATCCGCCGCAGGACCACGGGTGAGCCGTGGGCTGAGATCTCTACGACATCGTCGGTGGTGTAAGAGTGCGGCGCGGCGAAGAAGGTCGCGACGACTTCGTCGAGTCGCTCCTGGGTCTGAACGTCGATCAGCTCGCCGAAGATGGCGCGGTTGGCTTCGAGCGGCCGCGGCAGGCGCAGCATCGTCTCCGCGATAGGCCGGGCCTGCGGGCCGGAGAGACGCACCACGCCGATGCCACCGCGCCCGGGCGCAGTCGCAATGGCGACGATGGTGTCGTCAAGGTGAACAGCCACGAGCTTATTGTATGCGGGTGAGCGCTAGCGCCGACGGCGGCCGAAGGGCTGCACCACGACGGGCTTGTAGTCCTTCGGGTAAAGGACCACACAGCGGCGGGCGCCTTCGCCTTCGCTCTCGGTGCGCAGGTCGGGCTGCTTGCCCAGCACCAAGTGGAGCATGCGGCGCTCGCGCGAGTTCATCGGGGCAAAGTGAAACGGAACGCCGGTCTTGCGGACCTTTTCGGCGGCCACGTCGGCGGCCATGCGCAGCTCCTCGCGGCGCACTGCCTTGGAGTTGCGGCAGTCGAAGCTGACGCGGTCATGCTCGTCCTGCTCCAGCTTCAGGGCCTTCACCGCGAGGTGCTCCATGGAGTTGAGCAGCTCGCCCCCGCGCTCCAGCAGCAGCGCGCTGTGCGGGCCGGCAAAGTCCACAGAGATGTCGGCTTGCGCCCACTCGGCGTCCGGCGGGGCAGGCGGGTTCACGGTGATGCGGTACTTCAGCTTGAAGCCGCCGTGGGCCAGGATGTCCTTCAGCAGGTCGTTGACCCGATTGGCGGCGGCGACTTTGTCCTTCAGCGGCATAACGAGGGATTATAGCCTCTTACTTCTTGCGCTTGTCGCCGCGCTCCTGGCGCTTGGCCAGGTGCTCGCGGATCTCGCGCGCGGCCTTGGAGTTGTTCATGTAGTACTGCAGGCCGAAGCCGATGAGGTTGCCGGCCACCCAGTAGATGCCGAGGCCCGAGGGCAATGAGAAGCTGATCGCGCCGATCATCAGCGGCATCATCACCTGCATCATCTTTACCTGCGCCGGGTCCATGCCTGTCATGGGCGTGATCTTCTGCATGAAGTACATGCTCACCACGATGGAGACCGGCAGGATGTAATACGGGTCCGGCGACGACAGGTCCTTCACCCAGAGCCACTCAGCGTGGCGCAGCTCGTTGACCGCCATCAGCATGGAGTAGAAGGCAAACAGGAACGGCAACTGCAACAGCATGGGGAAGCAGCCCGCGACCGGGTTGATGCCCTCGCGCTTCATGATGGCCTGGATCTCGCGCTGCTTGTCCGCCTGGCGCGGGTCGGTGAGCGACTTCACGTCCGCATACTTGCGCTTGATGGCATTCACTTCCGGCGCGATCTTCTGCTGCAACAGCGCCGACTTCATGCTGCTGTAGCGCAACGGGAAGAGCGCCAGGTTGATGATGATGGTGAGGATGATGATGGCCCATCCCCAGTTCGGCACCCAGTGGTCGTGCGTCCACTTCAGCCAGAGGAAGAGCGGCTTGGCGATGATGCCGAAGAAGCCAAAATCCGCGACGTCTTCCAGGCTGGCACCCTGCGGCTCGCCGTGGCCTTTCTGGTCCAGCGTGTAAGCGCGGACTTTTTCGAGCAGCGGCAACTGCTTCGGACCGACGAAGAGGCGGGCTTTCGTGTGTCCGCCGGGCACTCCCACCGCCGCACCGAGCACGGAGAAGACGTTCTTCCGCTGCTTGGCCGGGTCTTTCTCGTTCGGGTCCTGCGGGATGGTCTTGTGCATCTGCACCATCTGCGTGTTGGCGGGATCGTCCGGCAAGAAGATGGCGGCGAAGTACTGGTCAGTCACGCCAGCCCAGTAGAACGGACCTTGGCGCGTGTTGCCGTGAGAGATAGAGGTGGTACCGGTGAGGAAGAATCCGGACTGCGCGTTGTGGCGCTCGATCTCGTCGCCGTGGAACCAGGAAAGCTGTCCGGCGCCGAAGCTGGGCGGATCGTGCTGGTCACCCAGCCCTGCGGGCCACGCCGGATAGGCCGTGACGGGGGCACCCTTGTCGGTGACAGACACTTCGACGGTGACTACGTGGCTGTGGTCGAAGGTAAAGGTCTTACGGGCGGTGGTCTCGCCGTCAGAGAACTCATAGGTGAGAGTCGCCGGGGCTCGGAGATGCGCGGTTATTTTTGCCTCGGCGTCATACAGCTGCTTGTTGGTTTGAATTGTCGGAACAAGCACGAACAACGCGTTGTTCAGCTTGTTCCGCAACGCTTCGTCATAGGTAAAGATGCTGAGCGGATAGCCGTGCACCGGCGCGGCGATGGGGTGAACGATATCGAGCGGCTTGCCTTTGTTGTCCTTGTGCTGCTTGAGAACCCACCACTTCGCGACAGCGCCGCGGTTGGTAATGGTGACGGCATACAGTTCGTTTTCAACTACAGCCCAGGTCTCGGCTTCCGCCTGCTTGGTCTGCACCGGGGCGGAAGGCACGGGCTTCGCTGCTTGCACTGCGCTCTGCGCCGCAGGCGCGGGGGCCGCGGTTGACTTCACTGCCTGCTCGGGCGCGGGTTGCGTCTGCGCCGTGTCAGCCTTCTTGGGGACGGGCTTAGGGCCGAAGCGCTCCATGAGCTGCTGGCTGACGATGATCGCCAGGAAGGTCAGGGCGAAGACGATGATGAGTCGTTTCTGCGCGTCGGGATCTTGATTCGGGCTCTGGAATTCCGCCAATGATGCCTACCGTGTCGTCGAGATGCGGCTGCCCGCTTGCGCGCAGCCGTGAGAATGTCTTTGAACCTGGGGTACTAGATCGAGGCCGCCCCGCGTGAACGGGTTGCAGCGCACGATGCGCCACAGCGCCAGCAGCGAACCGTAAGCCGCACCGTGGCGGGCGACGGCTTCCGCGGCGAACTCAGAACATGTCGGGGTGAAGCGGCACGAGGCCGAGAGCGCAGGGGAAAGCCAGCGCTTGTAGGCCGCGAGCACGGCGAGGATCATGCGGGTCATTTCCGGCCTCGCTGATTGGCGCCGGACGGAGCCGGGCCGGGCTCGGCGCCGGCGATCGCGGCAAAACCCTTGGCTACTTCGCTGCGCAGCTTTTCCATCTCCGCCTGGAATGCGCCCTTCTTGGGATTGATGACTACTTCAGCGCTGAGCTCGCGCGCCGCCAGCCGGCGGTCGAGCGCGGGTAGCTCATGGCGGACGGCGTCGCGCATCCTTCTGCGGATGCGGTTCCGCACCACCGCGGGACCCATGACCCGGCCGACGGTAAAGCCCACCTGCGCGCGGAACGGCGCGGCCGGGTTGAGGAGATAGAAGAACGTCATGTTGGCCGAGAACTGCCGCCGCCCGGTCTCATAGACCCGCTGGAAATCGGCGTGACGCAACAGCCGCGAGCCCCGCCCCAAGGCGAGTGTGGATGCCTGTGGATCACGGATTGGCGATTGGCTACCGGTCACAGTGATACGTCGTCCGCTCGTAAAGGCTTGAGATTCAGGGGATTCGGGACGGGCTGGGCGAACGGGCAACAGGAGATGCGTTAGTCGCGGAAGCCGGGCTTTACCGAGACCTTCTTGCGCCCCTTGGCGCGGCGCCGCGACAGCACGGCCGCCCCGCTCTTGGTCTTCATCCGCGAACGGAAACCGTGGGTCTTGGACCGCTTGCGGCGGTTAGGTTGAAATGTACGCTTCGGCATAAAAGGACTGCGCTCCTAGTACGGATATTCTGCAATGAGCAAACTAGAAGTATAAAGGAGCGAGTCAAAATGGCGCAAACTACTCTCCATGCTCACGTTCGCGATATTTGGCGAGGTCTTCGGCTGTAACTTGGTCTTGCGGAACCAGACTGTAATGACGCTCGGTCAGGATAGTCACGAGGCCTTCGTCGGAAATCTCAAACTCGAACAGAACTATGCGATCTTTCAGAAACTGGGCACCAATCGGGCGACAGACAAGGTTGGGGTACTTCTGTCTACATACGGCAACGTCCTGTTCGATCTGAACCACATTCAAGCGATCGGTCTTGCCCTTCGCCTGAACAGGAAAAACATAGTGTGCGCCCTTCTTATCCAAGCCAACATATACCTCGTCGGTCTCGACCTGTCCAATATCGGTCACGGTGGTCCGAAGGTGATTCTGCAAGGAATAGCAAGTGACACCAGTGAAGACATCGACAAGGCGGTTGTATCGAACCTTCGCCAGGAGAGCCTGTTCGTCGTTGAGAGCATATTTGTCGATAATCCCAGGCGTCGCGTCTGGCACCTTTGTGGTGGCCATCATTTCCGACGGTTTGATGTTTGAAACAGTCACAAGAGCGAACCGATACTTGCCTTTACCTGCGGGGCGAATTATCCAGCTCTTGCCGGCAGGCGCTTTCTCCAGAATCTCTTTCGGCAGTGGCGCTCGATATCTGAAGCTGTATAGGATGTCGCCCAGGTTTTTAGGAAGTTTCATTTGCAACTTCTTGGCATGCTTCTCTAACTCTTCCCGCGTGAATTCAAACTCTGGCTCATTGTCTTGATGATGATCTGTGAAAACCCCCAGTATGAGGCTCTGATAGCGGTTCGGCGGCTTCGCCTTAGTCTCCGCTCTTTTCGCTTTAGTCACTAATCGCTTACGAGTCAGTTTGGCCATCTAAGTAACAAGACCTCTTCCCTTAGCTGCTGCTTGGTTGCCGTCGCCAGCCTAGTCCGAAATAGATCAATTCCAACGACTTCATAGCCCAACGAATTCGCGATGTCTGCCAGTAACGAACCCGTGCGAATCATCACCCGCAGATAAGAGGCTTGGTCTCCGACGACATAGGCTAGGCGAGCTCCCTTCTTTAGGTATGGGCGCAAGCTCGCCATGTGGCGCGCCATGCCCCCAAAATAGAGCTTGGTTACCCTGCCGTATAAGCGCTCAAATCCGGAATTTTTCCCCATCTCAATTCTTTTTTCTTCGATCATCCCTGCTATCCGCTGGATGTCAAGATGGGAATCAATCCAGAGATCGTCGTCGTCAGCTTTGTAGACGCCCCGGGTGTTGGAGCGGATAAGTCCCTTCTTTAGCTCTTGCAATTGCGTCTTATCCTTCACAAAGCCAAGCAGAACAGTTTCTAGCCTAGTAGTTCGGGTGTAATCCTTCTCGTTTGGATATGGTGGGGAGGTGATGACCCCGTCGAGAGACCTTGGATTCAGGAATGCCTCCATTTGCCTAGAGTCGCCGTTAAACACCTGACTATCGGCTACCGAAACTTCTGCAAGTCCGTCGAGATCTTCTGCGATCTTCTCGACTTCCGTGAACCAGGGACCTATTACAGCAGAATCGGGCTTGATCTTGCCGAGCCCGACTTCGGGGCCAAACCTGAGGTTCCCAATAACCGCAACTAACGCGCGCGCTAGAGCTAGTTGTTCATGCCTGGAGTAGTGCTCGCTCCAGTTCTTTTCCATCGCTTCAAGCAAACATAGTGTCTTATGAAGGGGGAGCGGACTGATTGAATCGGTTAGGAGTAGCGACTCCACTTCCGGAGAGAGTTTCCTAAGCGCTGCCGGGGGTGCGGATAATTCGAATGGGGCGTCGGACACATTACTCGCATCGAGGAGACGAGTCGCTTCTTCCGCAACCATTTCTGCGTGACGCATGAGTGACTTTGGCTTTGGACTCCAGTCGGTCTTAACTCGAGTAGCCAAGAAACCCATTGGGGTGGCCTCTATCCCAATGCATCTGATGCCGTTTAATTTGCACTCAACAAGAGTCGTCCCCGTTCCACAAAAGGGATCTAGCACAGTTTGACCCGGTCTCAGATCGAGCTTTTCTAGGTAATTTCTTACAAGATGAGGGGGAAACGACAAAACAAAACGATACCAGCGGTGAATGGCTTGGTCCTTGGTCTCCAACTTGTTTCGAGAACCATTGCTGCGAGAGGTTGAGGATTCCACTGCCAGGGCTTTTGCCATTTCTTGCATAACACCACAAAGGAGCACTTGAAACAAGATCGGCGCACTTGCACCACTCTCGCGGCATTGTACTTCTTGTCACTTGACGAATGATTTTTTTTGGTGAAGATGTGCGCACATCTCAGGTAAAAAAGTGTTTTCAACTTCTCCCCTCGCGTGAAATCTCTGTGCTAGTATGCCCAACAGTTTCCATCAACGTTTCAGCAACCGTTCAGCCCTGAATCCAAAATGATTTTCGCCGCCAACCAGCGGCGGCTTTATTGCAAGGTCAGTTTCAGCATCGCGCGGCGCCGGACCGATGCACCGGTCGCTGCAAGGCGATGAGCAACACGCATTCATACCCCGCGCGCGCCGGGCGTCGCGGAGAAGATCGAGTCGGTCCAATGTCATTGACGTCCACTGCTGCTTCCACTGCCAATCCGTGGGTCCAGATCCTCAGCGCCCTGGAAAAGAAGATCAACCGTCACTCCTACGACACTTGGCTCAAGCCCACACGCTTCAGCCACCTGAATGGGGACATCCTCGTCGTGCGGGTGCCGACGCCGGAGTTCCGCCACGTAGGCGACAAGTACGGCGACCTCATCCAGGAAGCGATGGACAAGCTCGCCCTCAGCTTCAAGGACGTGCAGTTCGTGACCGCGGAGGAAGACCCGACCGCCCCGAAGGCGGAGAATGTGCGGCCGGACGGCGGCTTTGCGCCGGCCAGCGTCTCCTCGCCTTCCGCGGCGCGCGCAGGTGGCACGCTGCCCGGGACCCAGGCGCGTTTTGACTGGGACACCGCCGCGCAGCTCAACCAGAAGTACACCTTCACCAACTTCGTGATCGGCGCGGGGAACCAGTTCGCGCACGCCGCGGCCCAGGCCGTGGCGGAGAAACCCTCGAAGGCGTACAACCCGCTCTTCCTCTACGGCGGCGTGGGCATGGGCAAGACGCACCTGATGCAGGCCATCGGACACGAGGTGAAAAAGCACGCCCCGCAGGCGAGCATCTGCTACCTCTCCAGCGAGAAGTTCACCAACGAGATGATCAACTCGCTGCGCTACGACAAGATGACCAGCTTCCGCGACAAGTTCCGCAACGTGGACGTGCTGCTCATCGACGACATCCAGTTCCTGGCCGGCAAGGAGCGCACGCAGGAGGAGTTCTTCCACACCTTCAACGCGCTGCACGAGTCGATGAAGCAGATCGTCATCGCCAGCGACCGCCCGCCCAAGGAGCTGAGCGAGATCGAAGACCGTCTGCGCAGCCGCTTCGAGTGGGGATTGATCGCCGACATCCAGCCGCCGGACCTGGAGACCAAGGTCGCCATCCTGCAGAAGAAGGCGGAGTCGGAAAAGGTCACGCTGCCGACCGATGTGGCGCTGTTCATCGCGCAGAACGTGCGCACCAACGTGCGCGAGCTAGAAGGCGCGTTGATCCGGCTGGTCGCGTACTGCTCGCTGACCGGCACCGACGTGACCATCAGCATGGCGCAGCAGGTGTTGCGCAACTTCATCGAGAACCAGGCGCGCAAGATCACTATCGAGAGCATCCAGAAGGCGGTGGCCGAGCAGTTCGGGATGCGCGTGGCGGAGATCAAGGCCAAGAACAACGCGCGCGCCGTAGTGGTGCCGCGGCAGATCGCCATGTACCTGGCCAAGCAGTTGACGGAGTGCTCGCTGCCGGAGATCGGGCGGCAGTTCGGCGGCAAGCACCACACCACCGTGATGCACTCGGTCGAAAAGATCATGGAGCTGCGCAAGACGGACAAGGATTTGAACAGGGTGCTCAATCAATTGACCGAGCACCTGACCTAGTCTGGCGCGGTTTGGGCCGCGATTTCCGCGCGCCCAGCAGTGATTTCCACGGCCCCGGATGTGGAGGGTTGTGGGAAGGGCTGAGAACCGGGACGTAAGAAAGTCAGGTACCGGTTTCGCAGCGTGGGGGCCGGAGTCAGGTACCGGTTTCTAGTGGCGCGCGGGTGATGGAAGTGCACTGGTAAAGCGGTTTTAGTCTTGATTTCCAGTTTTCCACCCGGCCTGTTGTTACGACTGTTTTTAGATAGTAGTTCTTTTGATATAAGTAACCGTTAAAGGCGACGAAGCAAGACACCCGTCGAATGAGGTCACAATGGCAACCAGCAGTGTAGGGACGGAAACCTCAGCCTCCAGCCTTCAGGGGACCGCAATGGAGATCAGCGTAAGCAAAGCGGAGCTGCTCAAGGAACTGACGGCGACGCAGGGCGTGGTGGAGCGCAAGACCACGATCCCGATCCTTTCCAACTTCCTGTTTGAAGCCGCCGACGGCAAACTCGCCATCACCGCCACCGACCTGGATCTGAGCTTGCGCACATCCTGCGCGGCCAAGGTGAAGAAAGACGGATCCTGCACCATCCCGGCACGCAAACTGTATGACTACGTAAGACTGCTGGGCGACGGCGACATCAGCATCAAGCTGATGGAGAACCACTGGGTGCAGATCCGCAGCGGCCGCTCCAACACCAAGATGGTGGGCATGGCGCGCGCGAACTTCCCCGCAGTGCCTACGTTCCCGGAGAGCATGGCGCTGAAGCTGCCGGCGGCGGTGCTGCGCACGCTGATCTCGAAGACGATATTCGCCATCTCCACAGAGGAGTCGCGCTACACCCTGAACGGCGCGCTGATGGTCATCAAGGCGGAGTCACTGACCATGGTCGCGACGGACGGCCATCGCCTGGCGCACATCGAGAACACCAATTCGCGCTTTGCCGGCGTGACCGGCGAGATGAAGACGCTGGTCCCCAAGAAGGCGATGGCGGAGCTATTCTCCCTGCTCAACAGCAGCGATGTGGACACGGTGGACTTCGCCAAGGACGACGCCACGCTGTTCTTCCGCGTGGGTGGCCGCGTGTTGACGTCGCGCCAGCTCACGGGCCAATTCCCCAACTATGAGGCGGTGCTGCCCAAGGACAACAACAAGTCCGTGACGCTGCGCTGTGAGGACCTGGCGGCCGCCATCCAGCGCGTGGCGCAGTTCGCCGACGAGCGCTCCGGCGCCATCCGCGTGAAGCTCGAGAAGAACGAGCTGAAGGTATCGTCGTCGTCGACCGAGGCGGGCGAGTCAGAGGACTCGATCGAGACGACTTATGACAGCGAGCCGATGACCATCGGCTTCAACTCGCAGTACCTGCTCGACTTCCTGAAGGTCACGAACACCGGCGAAGTGCGGCTGGAGTTGAAGGACGCGCAGTCGGCGGGGCAGTTGCGTCCGACCGACGCGGGCGACGAGTACAAGTACCGGTACATCGTGATGCCGATGCGGATCTGAAAGCGCTCGATGTTTTCCAACGCCCGGCTGCGGCCGGGCGTTTTTCTTGCCTAAAGCAAAAGCGGATGAGCTCTCGCCCATCCGCTCGCGCAAAACCAGTTCTTCCTCTACTCGAACTTCTTCTTCCCGTTGGACTTTTCCAAGATCGTCTCGACCGTCTGCTGCAGGTCGGTGAGATATGTGGGCTGGTCTGCCGGAGGAGCGGTCTGGGCGATCCCCGTCCCGCTGATGGCGAGTGCCGCCTGGTTCCAGCGGTCGAAGATGGGGTGGAAGGGCACAGAGACGCGCACGCGCGCGGCCTGTGGCAGCAACGAGTAGCTCATCCAGATCAGCGCCGAGCACGCGTAAGCGATGCTGGTGATCCGGCTGAGCGCCGCGTTCCAACTGGGCCCGAGCTGGGCGCGCAGGCTGAACATGGTGAGGTCGGTGGCGGCAAAGATGCCAAAGCCCAACGCGATGCCGCACGGCAGGTCGCGCCAAGTCAGCCCGAGCCGGCCCGAGAACACGGCGATGAAGAGCAGCATCCCTACCTGCATCAGGCGGATGCCACGCTCCAGATTCGCTAACGCGAGGACAAGGTGATCAAAATTGCTGCCCGGTGAAGTGAAGCCGATGATGCCGCAGACCAGCAACATCACCAGGGCCACCCAGTGGAACATCGCGCGGGCCAGGTCGCGCAGCCCGGCGTATGGGCGGATGGCGAACTCAAAGACCTCGTGGATCACCAGGAAGCCGAGGATGATGCCCAGGCAGGTGGCGACCCAGTACGCATAGAAGTATTGCCGGTAGCTGACCTGCATCGCCGCAAACAGGGCGATGTTGCTCACCACCTGGAAGATGGCATAAGTGAAGAACATGGGGAAGCTTCCGTTGAGCTTCCGCCGGTACATGATGCCGGCCGTGACTGCCAAGAGCAGCGGCGCCGTGAACCAGATCAAGTATTGGATTGGCGTCAAAGACACAGGGGCCCCCAGGCACGGGAGCATACTCCCAAGTGCGGCGGCCCCACAAGAGGTTTTTAAGGTACGAAGGTAACTACCAGGGCTTGCAATCCTTGTCGTCCGGGTGGCACATCGGCACCGGCGCTCCGCCTTCAACGGAGATGGTGGAAGCAGTCGCCTTGGGCGAGGTGACAAAAGCGGTGCTGGCGATGGCGAACACACCGATAGCGAGTAAACGGAAGATCTTCTGCATTTTAGGGGGGCTCCTGAAATCCCAAAGCGGGACGAAATGGGCGCTAAAAAACGCCGCGGAAAGTATACATAAGAACCTGATTCGCAAGAACTTTTGTTTTTCGTCCCAACGAACGAAAGACGGGCGGAGAGCGGGCTTCGGGAGTGGACTTTGGTGCCGGATTCGCTGCCCATTTTTCTGTGCAGCTCCGCGGGGCGTAAAGGGCAAATCGGCAGCGGCGCGGGAGGCTGCACAAGGGCCCGGATGGAGCCGAAACCGCCCTATTTTTCTTTATGTTTTTCGTCCCGGGAGCCGTCGCCTGATGTGGTAGAATAAAGAGGTATTCGGCTGCGCTTAACCCACTGAATCTAAAGCTATTTGATGCGGGTAAAGGCGGGTCTGGCCGGGCCAGGCCCCTTGCTCAAGTTGTGCGCAGCGAACGGGAGCCCTAAATCCTCAATGGCGACGAAAGAAACCGCGGTGGCAGCAGCCCAGAACAAAGAAGAGACCAAGGCGAAAAAGAGCGCGGGAGCCGGCGCCGGCAACGGCGATTACACCGCTGATTCGATCAAGGTGCTCGGCGGCATGGAGGCCGTGCGCAAGCGTCCGGCGATGTACATCGGCTCGACGGGCGATCTTGGTCTGCATCACCTGGTGTATGAAGTCGTCGACAACTCCGTCGACGAAGCGCTGGCCGGCCACGCCGACACCATCAACGTCACCATCCACATCGACAATTCCATCACCGTGGTCGACAACGGGCGCGGCATTCCCACCGACAACATGGACATCGACGGCGAGAAGATCCCCGCCGCGCAGGTGGTGATGACCACGCTGCACGCGGGCGGCAAGTTCGACTCGTCGACCTACAAAGTCTCCGGCGGCCTGCACGGCGTGGGCGTGAGCTGCGTGAACGCGCTCAGCCACCAGTTCGACCTTGAGATCTGGCGCGACGGCGCAGTGTGGGAGCAGACCTACTCCAAGGGTGAACCGACCTCCAAGCTCAAGAAGACGGGCAGCACGAAGAAGCGCGGGACGAAGGTCCACTTCCTGCCGGACAAAGAGATCTTCACCACCACCGAGTACAACTACGACACGCTGGCGCAGCGGCTGCGCGAGCTGGCCTTCCTGAACAAGGGCCTGCTCATCACGCTGACCGACGAGCGCACCACCGACCCGAAGACCGGCGAGGCCAAGCACACTGAGTTCAAGTACACCGGCGGCATCGCCGAGTTCATCAAGCACCTGAACCGCGGCAAGGCCGTGCTTCATGACAAGCCCATCTACATGGAAGCCGAGCGCGACGGCGTGGCCATGGAGATCGCGCTGCAGTACAACGACGGCTACTCGGAGTCGGTCTTCAGCTTTGCCAACAACATCAACACGGTAGACGGCGGCACGCACCTCTCCGGCTTCCGCACCTCGCTGACCCGCACCATCAACTACGCGGGGCAGCAGATGGGCCTGTTCCGCGACGTGAAGGAAAACCTGACGGGCGATGACGTCCGCGAAGGCCTGGTGGCGGTCATCAGCGTGAAGCTGTCGCAGCCCCAGTTCGAAGGCCAGACCAAGGGCAAGCTGAACTCGGACATCGCCGGCATCGTGCAGGCGTTCGTCAACGAGCGCCTGGGCGCGTTCTTCGAGCAGAACCCGCCAATCGCCAGGCGCATCATCAACAAGGCCATCGAGGCGGCGCGCGCGCGCGAGGCCGCGCGCAAAGCCCGCGACCTCACCCGCCGCAAGGGCGCACTGGACGGCGGCGGGCTGCCGGGCAAGCTGGCTGACTGCTCCGAGCGCCAGCCCGAGCGCTGCGAGATCTATCTGGTGGAGGGTGAATCGGCCGGCGGCACCGCCAAGCAGGGCCGCGACCGACGCTTCCAGGCCATCCTGCCGCTGAAGGGCAAGATCCTGAACGTCGAGAAAGCGCGCTACGACAAGATGCTGGGCCACGAGGAGATCCGGGCCATGATCACGGCGCTGGGCTGCGGCATCGGCAAAGACGACTTCGACCCCAGCAAGCTGCGCTACGGCAAAGTCATCCTGATGACCGACGCCGACGTGGACGGCTCGCACATCCGCACACTGCTGCTCACGTTCTTCTTCCGCCACATGACGGAGCTGATCAAGCGCGGGCACGTGTTCATCGCGCAGCCGCCGCTGTACAGCATCAAGAAGGGGCGCTCGCTGCAGTACATCAAGGACGACCGCGAGTTCGTGAAGGTGATGGTCAAGCGCGCCGCCGACGGCATGGTAGTGCGCTACGGCGAAGGCGCGGCCAAGCTCGAGGGCGCGCAACTCACTAAGTTCATGACCACTCTGAACGAGTACCTGGGGTTCTTCGACAAGGTGGACAAGCGCTTCCGCGATGAGCGCATCACCGCGCTGTTGCCGCGCATGAGCCTGACCTCGCGCGCGGACTTCGAAGGCGACAAGAAGAACCCGCCGGCGAAGATCGCCCGGCTGGAGAAAGAGCTGAACAAGCTGGCGAAAGACGCCGGGCTGAAGAAGGTCGAGACCCGGTACGAAGAAGAGCACAACACCTGGGAGCTGCACTATATCGATTCCCAGGGCGCCGACCGCGTGGTCAATTGGGAGACGGCGCACACGCCGGAGTATCGGCAGATGATGGCCAAGTACAAGCAGATCGAGCAGTACATGGAGCCGCCGTTCGTCATCGAGCGTGTTTCCAAGACCGAGTCGATCGCGAACGAAGAAGAGTTGAGCGACGCCGAGCGCGCCGAAGTGGAGAAGTCGGCGAAGAAGTCGCCCAAGGCGAGCAAGAAGAAGTCAGAGGCGGAGGTCGTCGAGAAGAACTCGGCCAAGGAACTGTTCGACTACCTGGTCAACGAAGGCAAGAAGGACTACACCGTGCAGCGCTACAAGGGCCTGGGCGAGATGACCGCCGAGCAGCTCTGGCAGACGACGATGGACCCCGAGGTCCGCACGCTGCTCAGCGTGAAGCTGGAGGACATCGCCGAGACCGAGACCATCTTTACTACGCTGATGGGCGAGGACGTGGAAGCGCGGCGCAAGTTCATCGAAGAGAACGCGCTGGATGTGAAGAATCTGGACATCTAGGCGTTTAGTGCGACACCGGGCGGGAGCATTTTGCTCCCGCTTTTTTTCTGCAACCGAGGGAACAAATCCCGCGCGGGCGACTTCTAAGCACCTATGCCGACCAAGCGCCGCGTCATCATCTTCCTCATTGTGCTGACGGTCATGCTCCTCCTGAAGCGGGCTGTGGGGCAGGAGCCCGTGGGCTGGGACCACACCAGCTGTTGGGGCTGCACCCCAAGCGCTGAGGAAGAAGCTTCCGCCATGATGATCGCCGGCATTGTTTTTGGAATCGTCAGCGGCTTTCTACGGGTCGCGACCCGCGCGGCGGCCGCCCGCGAAGGCCGCTACTTCACCGGCGACCTTATCCAGCTCCAGCTGCGTTAAATAAATCCTGCAAGCTGCGCCTCCTCCAGCGTTCTTCCCGTAGAGCGAGCGACGGCGCGGACTGACCGTCAATCGGGAGGGCCTCTCGACCAGGGACTATCGGGCCTCCCGCGCCGCCGTTTCGCTCCTATTCCGGGCCCCTGCACGAATGAAGGAGTGAAGTCATGCGATCGAACACCCGCCCGCAACCGCGTTATCCGATCTACCTGCTGGGAGCCGCGCTCCTGCTGCTGATGGCGCTGACCGCTACGCCGCTCTGGACGCTGACCCCGCAGCCCGTCTCCCCGCAACCGCCCAAGACCCCCATCCAGCCCGTACCGACCGGTGCCACGCCGCCGAACCCGTACGTCCCGCCGCAGCGCACCGAGAAGCTACCCCCGGGAGAGTCCAGCGACGGCTCGCTCCGCATCCTGCCGCCGGACGGCAAGCCGGGCGAGTTCTGTCCGCTGAAGCACACGGACGTGGATGCCGAGATCAGCGGTTTCCTGGCGCGGGTGACCGTGACCCAGGAGTTCGTGAATCCCTCGCCGGACAAGGTCGAGGCCATCTACACCTTCCCGCTGCCGCAGGACGCGGCCGTCGACGACATGACGATGGAAGTGGGCGGGCGCGTGATCAAGGGCCTCATCAAGAAGCGCGAAGAGGCGCAGAAGATCTATGAGGCGGCGCGCAATGCGGGCCATACGGCCGCGCTGCTCGACCAGGAGCGGCCCAATATCTTCACTCAGTCGGTGGCGAACATCCCCCCGGGCGGCACGGTGAAGGTGCGCATCAGCTACGTGGAAGTGCTGAAGTACGAAGCGGGCGTGTATGAGTTCGTGTATCCCATGGTCGTGGGGCCGCGCTACATCCCGGGCAGCCCGACGGGCCAGCAGGCAGGCGGCTGGAGCCCGGACACCAACCAGGTGCCCGACGCTTCGCGCATCACGCCGCCGGTGGCGGGGGTGCATCGTGGCGTGCGCGGCAGCCGTGCCGGACACGACATCAGCATTGAAGTGAAACTCGATGCGGGCGTGGACATCCGGGAGCTCAAGTCACCGCTGCATGCGGTCGACATCCAGCACCGCTCGACCCACGCCGCCACCGTGCGCCTGAAGAACGCCAACGAGATCCCGAACCGCGACTTCGTCCTGAAATATGACGTGGCCGGGGCGCGTATCGCTGACGCATTGCTGACGCACGCCAGCGGCCGCGACCGCGAGGCCGGTCGTTCCGAAACCCTTGGCGGCGGCGATTCCAACAGTTTGCGCGGCTTCTTCAGCTTCATCCTGCAGCCGCCGGACCGCGTCCGCGACGAAGATGCCACCGCACGCGAGCTGATCTTCGTGCTCGACACCTCCGGGTCGATGCACGGCTACCCGCTCGACACCGCGAAGAAGACGATGAGGCGCGCCATCGAGAACATGCGCCCCGGCGACACCTTCAACTTCATCACCTTCGCCGGCGACACACACGTGCTCTTCCCGCAACCCGTGGCGCCGACGGCAGCGAACATCCGCCAAGCCATCAGTTTCATGGAAGGCCACCGCGGGGGCGGCGGCACGGAGATGATGAAGGCCATCCGCGCGGCGCTGGCGCCGACCGGCGGCGAGTGCCCGCCGAACGCCGATTGCATCGCGCCCATGCGCGCGCCGCAGAACGCCGTACGCATCGTGTGCTTCATGACCGACGGCTACGTGGGCAACGACATGGCCATCATCGGCGAGATCCAGAAGTACTCGGACGCGCGCGTCTTCAGCTTCGGCATCGGGACGTCCGTGAACCGCTTCCTGCTGGAGAAGATGGCTGAAGCCGGGCGCGGCGAGGCTGAGTTCGTGCTCAGTCCCGACCAGGCCGAGAAGGCCGCGGACCGCTTCTACGAGCGCGTCCACACGCCGGTGCTCACCGACATCGCCATCGACTGGAACGGGCTGCCGGTGACCGACGTGCTGCCGGCGCGTCTGCTGGACCTGTTCTCCGCCAAACCGCTGGTCATCACCGGGCGCTACACCTATCCGGCGAGCGGGACCATCAAGCTGCGCGGCCGGCGCGCGGGCAAGCCCTTCGAGCGCGAGATCAAAGTCACGCTCCCGGCGCAGGACAACGCCAACCAGGCGCTGGCCCAGCTCTGGGCGCGGACCAAGATCCATGACCTCATGCAGCAGGACTGGAACGGCCTGCAGAACGGCAGCATGAAGACGGCGCTAAAAGACGCGATCACGCAGCTCGGCCTCGACTATCGCCTGATGACGCAGTTCACGTCGTTCGTCGCGGTGGAGGAGCAGACCGTGGTCGAAGGCGGCCGCACGCGGACCATCCACGTGCCGGTGGACATCCCGCAAGGGGTGAATCCGGATACGGCGGTGGGCGGCGGGCGCAAGGACTACGCGGTAATGGCGGCCCCGGCGGCACAGCAGCTGTATTACAAGAAATCGGGAAACGGCAACTTGGCATCTGGCTCGGCTGGTGGCGTCGGCCGAGGCGCCATGCAGGCCGATGCTGCTCCGCGAGTAATGGCGACCGAGAGCCAAACGGTTGCAGTCACAGCGTCCGATCGTCTCGAACGGCGCGAACGCGAAGCCAAGTCGAAGGCGGCCGACAAGCTGCACCCGAAGCTGCAGGCGGTCTTCGAGTGCTGGGTCAACTCCGGGCGCTCGGCCTACGCCAAGTGCGCGGGGCTGAAAGACGGCGCTGTGCGGGTCGAGGTGCACCTTGCCAGCGAGCCGGCCGATCTCTACCGGCGGCTGGTGGCAGCGGGCATGAAGCCGGACCTGGCCGACCGGTCCGCCGGCATGCCGATCACGGGCAGCATCGCCATCGACAAGCTGGAGCAGTTGATGGCGCTGCCGGAGGTGAAGCTGATCGCGCTGGCGAAGTAAGTCCTTCTCTCCTGAGGCGCGGGCTCACGACCCGCGCCTCTTTAATTTTGTCTGCACTAGCCACCCTGCGCGTCTTTCCAGTACAACAGTAGGTTCTGCCTTCATGCGACTGCCTTCCTACATCGTCATTGGGCGCCACCAGATCATGGCGCTGCTGCTGCTCGGCGTTTTTGCCGCGCAGTGTGCGTGGCTAGTGTGGTCGCAACCGTTCTCCACTGACGAGCAGGACCATATTTGGAGCGGCAAACAGCAACTGGAGTACGGCGCGGCGCCGCGGAACTATCGCTACACGCCGCTGACGAATGTGCTGAGCGCCGCGCCGCTGAAGATCGATGCGGGCCGCCAGCCCGAAGCGGCGGTCTCGAGAGAGACGGTGCAGCGCGAGGTGCGCCGGTTGCGCGTGCTTACGCGCGTCCCGTTCGTGCTGGCCGGGATCTTCCTGGGCGTCTCGGTGTGGTACGTCTCGCGCCGGCTCTACGGCAATCCGGGCGGGTACGTGGCGCTGACGCTCTACTGCTTTTCTCCGGCGATGATCCAGCGTGCGGCGACGATCAATGAGGTCGTGCTTTCGGCGTGGGGTGTCTTCGGCATCATCTTTGGTTCTATTGCCATCTCGCACAACCTCTACGCGCCGTGGCGCAAGTGGCGATACCGCACCGTGCTGCTGAGCGTTGCGATGGCGCTCGCCGTGGCCGCGCATCCGGCGGCGGTACTGCTTGTGCCCGTGGGGTTCGCCTTCATCGTCTATCTGGCGCCGGGACGCCGCTGGGCCGGGATCCTGCTTAACTTTGCCGCCAGCGTCTTCGCTTTTGTGCTGGTGATGGCGGCGTACAGCTTTGGTCCGCGCGCGTTCATGAATGGCGTGGACTTGCGCCAGTGGCTGGCCTACCAGCCCGCGCAGGCGCGCGCCACGTTCCTGCAGCCGGAGTTCCTGTGGTCGCTGTTGAATCCGGCCGTGCTACTGATGGCCGTGATCTCACTCGTCGTGTACCTGGGGTGGCGGCGTACGCGCTACTTCGGCAATACCTCCCCGTTACTGGTGGCGGCGGGCCTTATCTACCTGGCGCTCATCACGCCGATGACCGCCATTGCCGCAGCCTGGGCGCTGCCCTTCATCTTTGTCTTCATCGGCGGCATATGGGCGGACCTGCTGGAGACGAAGCGCAGGTGGATCGTGGCGGCACTACTCGTAGTGCTACTGGGAGAGAATGCCTGGTACTGCTGGAAGGTGCTGCAATCGGCATGATGTCACCGCGACCTGTGACTTGGGTCACAGGCGAACGCTACTCCCGGACGCTAGGCTTACTCCATTGACTGGAGGCTCCATGCGAAGACTGATTTGGACGATGGTGTTATTGCTGTCCCTCGGGGCAGTGGGCAGCGCGTGTGACAAGGGGGCGGCGGAGCATCAAGCCAAGATGCAGGCGCTCCACACGAAGATGACCGCCACCTGGAATGACGTGCAGAACGCCGCGACGCCGGCCGCCAAAGAGGCTGCGCTCAAGGCCCATGGCGCGGTCCTGGCGGAGATGCAGGCGATGCACGAGAAACATGCGGCCGCAGCGCCTGAGAAGAAAATGGATTGCAAGGCCAAGATGGAGAAGATGAAGGCCGAGGGCAAGAAGTGCGAGATGGCGTGCTGCAAGGAGAAGACCGCAGCTGCCGCGTCCGGCGAGGCGCACAGCCACTAAGTCGCTGGTTTTGGACTATGATGAGCGTGTGAAACGGCTGCTCATCGCCGGACTCATGCTGGCTGCGGCCACGTCCACCGCCGCGCAGGTGCGCGGGATCCCGGCTTCGGCGACCTCGCCGCACAGCGGCGGACTAGTCCTGACGCCGGGCGGGATCCCGGCCAGTGTTGCCTCACCCGGGCCGCGCGGCTTCATCACTTTCAGCGCTGACTTCCGGCCTGTGGGTCCGCCGGTGCGTGACCGTCTCAATCGCGTGCATCTGCGAACCCCCGTGCCGCTGTTCTATGCGGTGCCGATCTACGAGGTCGCCTATCTGCCGGTAGGGCCGGGCGAGACGTCCTACCGCGTAGTGGAGCCGGCGGCAGCCCGCGGCGAGCCCGCGCGCGTCATCGTGGAGATACGCGACACCCGTCCGCAAGCTGCGGCTGAGTCGAAACCCGCCGCGCCGGCTGCGCCGAAAGTCGCGCCGGCACCAGAGCCGGAGCTGCCGCGTGTGGCCACCGTCTTCATCTTCCAGGATGGTTCGCGCAAGGAGTTGAAAGACTTCGCCATCACGGCCACCGAACTGATCGACCTCAGCGATGGCCTCATCAAGCGCTCGCCGCTCGCTGCGCTGGACCGCGCGGCGACGCTCAAGGTGAACGCGGAAAACGGCATCCAAGTGCACCTGCCCAGCGCCGCCAGCGACTGAAAAACCGCTACTTTTCCGGGGTGCGTCCGGGCCTTTCTCCGTGCTATAATCATAGCGGCTCGATGAATGCATAACTTCCTGTAAAAGCAATGAGTTAGAGGCGCTTGAGGGCGTGTCAGAACCGCCGTCAGGCCGGCTCGAAGTGCGTACCAAATCCGCAGCACAAGGACGAGCGCCGAGCGCGCAAAAACTGAATGGCTGACGAACAAGACCAACTACCTCTCGACCCGCAAAAACCCGGCGACGGCAACCCACCGATGGGGCCGGGCGCCGCGAATGTGGTGCCCATCAACATTGAAGAGGAGATGCGCAAGTCGTATCTCGACTACTCGATGTCGGTCATCATCGGCCGCGCGCTGCCGGACGTGCGCGACGGCTTGAAGCCGGTGCATCGCCGCATCCTCTACGCGATGCACGACATGGGCCTGCTGCACAACAAGAAGCACGTGAAGTGCGCGAAGGTCGTCGGTGAAGGCCTAGGCAAATACCATCCGCACGGGGACGCCGCGCTCTACGACGCGCTGGTCCGCATGGCGCAGCCCTTTTCCCTGCGCTATCCGTTGGTCGATGGCCAGGGCAACTTCGGTTCGGTCGACGGCGATCCGCCGGCGGCATATCGGTACACCGAGGCGCGTCTCACCAAGATCGCGGAAGAGATGCTGGCCGATATCGACAAGGACACGGTCGACTTCGTCGAGAACTTCGACAACACGACCACCGAGCCGACCGTCCTGCCGGCGCGCATCCCGAACCTGCTCATCAACGGGTCGAACGGCATCGCCGTGGGCATGGCGACGAACATCCCGCCGCACAACCTCACCGAGATCGTGACCGCGGCCATCATGCTGGTGAACGACCCGAAAACGCCGCTGGAAGAGATCCTCAAGGTGGTCCAGGGACCGGACTTCCCCACCGGCGCCTTCATCCACGGGCGCAGCGGCATCAAGGAGGCCTACCAGACCGGGCGCGGGCGCTTCATGATGCGCTCCAAGGCGGCCATCGAGAACATCAGCAAGGACCGCCAGGCCATCATCATCACCGAGATCCCCTACCAGGTGAACAAGGCCAAGCTCATCGAGCGCATCGCTGAACTGGTAAACGACAAGAAGGTCGACGACATCTCCGACATCCGCGACGAGAGCGACCGCGACGGCATGCGCATCGTCATCGAGCTAAAGCGCGGGGGCGAGCCGCAGATCATCCTGAACCAGCTCTACAAGCACACCTCCATGCAGGAGAGCTTCAGCATGATCTTCCTGGCCGTGGTCAACGGCCAGCCGAAGGAGATGGGGCTCATCGCGGCGCTGCAGCACTTCATCGACCACCGCGTCGACGTGGTGCGCCGGCGCACCAGCTTCCTGCTGGCGCGCGCGAAAGAGCGCGAGCACATCCTCGAAGGCTACAAGATCGCGCTGGACAGCCTGGACGCGGTCATCAAGCTGATCCGCGGCAGCGCCAGCCGGGTGGAAGCGCGCGAAGGCCTGGTGGAGCGCTTCAAGCTCTCTACCCGCCAGGCAGACGCCATCCTCGAGTTGCAACTGCACCGCCTCACGCAGCTCGCCAAGGACGAGATCCTCACCGAGCTGAAGGAGATCCGCGAGCGCATTGCCGAGTACGAGTCCATCCTTGGTTCGGAGAAGAAGCTGCGCGGCGTGATCGTGAAGGAGCTGCAGGAGATCCTGAAGGAATACGGCGGCGAGAAAGACGCCCGCCGCACGCAGATCCAGGACGAAGCCGCCGACCTGACGCTCGAGGACCTCATCGCCGACGAGCAGGTGGCGGTCACCGTCAGCCACTCGGGCTACATGAAGCGGACGCCCATCTCCATCTACCGCCAGCAGCGCCGCGGCGGGACCGGGCGCAAGGGCATGTCCACGCGCGAGGAGGATTTTGTCGAGCAGCTCATCATCGCCTCGACCCACGCGTACCTGCTCATGCTCACCAACACCGGCCGCGTGTACTGGCTGAAGGTGTATGAGATCCCGGACATCGGGCCCGCGGGCAAGGGCAAGGCCATTGCGAACCTTATCGCGCTGCAACCCGGCGAAACGGTGCGCGCCATCCTGAACGTCCGCGATCTGGAGGAAGAGGGCAAGTACGTCTTCTTCGCCACGCGCAACGGTACGGTCAAGAAGACCGAGCTGAAGGACTTCAGCAATGTGATGGCCCGCGGCATCATCGCCATCGGCATCGACAAAGACGACGAACTCGTGGCCGCGCGTCTCACCGACGGCAACCAGATCGTCTTCCTCGCCTCGCACGAGGGCATGGCCATCCGCTTCGAGGAGCAGGATGTTCGCCCGATGGGCCGCCCGGCCTACGGCGTCCGCGGTATGGACCTCGACAAGGGCGACTACATCGTCGGCATGGCTGTGACGCCCAAATCCATGACCAACGGCAAGTCCGCCAAGAAGACCGCGGACGAGCCGACCGCGAACCTCATCCTCTCGGTCACCGAGAACGGATACGGCAAGCGCACGGATGTCGACGAGTACCGGCTGCAATCCCGCGGCGGCAAAGGCGTGATCAACGTGAAGACCACGGCCAAGAACGGCAACGTGGCCAGCATCATGCTGGTGGACGAGACCAGCGAGTGCATGGTCATCAGCCAGTTCGGCAAGATCATCCGCATCGACACCAACTCCATCCGCGAGGCCGGCCGCTCCACGCAGGGCGTCCGCCTGCTGCACCTCGACGACGGCGACAAGGTCGCCGCCGCCGTGGTCATCCCGCCGGAGGAGAAGGAGAACGGAAACGGGCAGGGACTGCTGCAGTAGTGGACCGCAGGAGATAAGGAAAAGGCCTCTCGGCGCCCGAGAGGCTTTTTTTCTGGAACAATGGTTCGTAAGGCGACGTACACTCTTCCGGAGCCGTCCGCTTATGGAAACCACTGAATCGCAGCCTTCCGCCGCGCCCACTGCCCCCGTCCAGGTCGAACTCGCGCCCGTCAGCACGCTCGAGCGCATTGAACTCATCGACATCCTGCGTGGATTCGCGCTCTTCGGCGTGCTCGTCGCCAACATGAAGGGTTACAACCTGCCGATGAACGCCTACTTCGGCTTCGGCGCCGACTGGCCCGCGCTCACCGCTTTTGACCGCGCCATCGACGAGTTCATCCTCTACGTCATCAAAGGCAAGTTCCTCTCGCTCTTCGCCGTGCTTTTCGGCCTGGGCCTTTCGGTGCAGATGATGCGCGCCGAAGCGCGCGGCCGCAGCGCCATTCCCCGCTACCTGCGGCGGCTGCTGGTGCTGCTGATGTTCGGCGTGGTCCACGTGCTGTTGTTCTGGTTCGGCGACATCCTGCATACGTATGCGCTCGTGGGATTCCTGCTGGTGCTCTTCCACAAGCTGTCGGTGAAGACGCTGGGCCGGATCATCCTCTCGATCCTGCTGTTGTTGATGGTGGGCGGGTTCGCCGACTTCATCTCTGGACAGCTTCGCCCCACTCCGGCCACGCCTCCGGCCATGATCCAACAGTTCCGGCAGAAGCAGCAGCAGGAGCGCAAGGCGGAGGTGGAGCGCAAGATGCAGGAAGAAGTCCGCATCTTCAGTACCGGCACCTATCGGGAGCAGATCGCGCTGCGCTCGCGCCAGTGGATCGAGCTGTACGGCAATCCCGGCACCATCTTCTACTTCCTGTTCGTATTACACCTCTTCCTGATGGGCCTGTATGCGGGCAAGCGCCGCCTCTTCCAGGACATCGAAGCCAACAAGCCGTTCCTGAAGAAGTGCCTCTGGTTCGGCGCGTTCTGCGTGCTGGCCGGATTGGCGCGCTGGATGCCGAGCTATCCCGAGTTCCCGGCGGCGAACTTCGTGCGCGGCATGCTGCGGGCCTTCAGCGGCTACATGTTCTTCTTCTACGCGGCGGGCATCGCCTTGCTGGTGCACCGCTCGGCGAAGTGGCAGCGGTTCTTCGGGCACCTGGCGCCGGTCGGGCGCATGGCGCTCACCAACTATCTCTCGCACACGCTCATCGCCAGCGCCATCTTCTATAGCTGGGGGCTGGGCTATTTCGGGAAGATGGGGTCGGCGTGGGGCCTGGTGCTCTCGCTGGCGATCTTCACCGCCCAGATCGTGCTCTGTGCGTGGTGGCTGAAGCACTACCAGTTCGGCCCGGCGGAGTGGCTGTGGCGGTCGCTGACCTACGGCAAGGCGCAGCCGATGAAGCTCAGGGCGGCGCCGACTCGGACGGAGGCCTCGGCCATCGCCTGAGTTTGCCTGAGCCAAGGGGCACCGCTTAGACTTTGGCCATGCCCAAGCTCGAAAAGGTGAACCTCGCGGAGAAACTGGCGCGCTTCAGCGCGCATTACCAGCCCAAGATCGTCGGCGAGCTGAACGGACAGCTTGTGAAACTGGTGAAGTTCAAGGGCGACTTCACCTGGCACCACCATGAGCACGAAGACGAGCTCTTCTACGTGGTCAAAGGGAGCTTCGTGATGAAGCTCCGCGACGGTGACATCACCATCCGCGAAGGCGAGTTCTTCATCGTGCCGCGCGGCGTGGAGCATTGTCCCTCGGCGGCGGAAGAGGTCCATGTCATGCTCTTCGAGCCGGCGTCGACCCTCAACACCGGCAACGTGACCAACGCGCTGACGCAACCCGTGCTGGAACGGCTCTAAGACCGAAGACCGGCTCTAATATACTGTCGGCCGGATGGAGATCTCCCCGCAACTCATCGAAGCCATCGGATTCGCCGCCGGCGCCCTGACCACGGCGTCATTCCTGCCGCAGCTCCTGGCGGTCTATCGCCAGAAATCGGCAAAGGACCTTTCCTGGAGCTACCTGGCGATGTTCACCCTTGGCGTGGGGATGTGGTTCGCCTACGGCGTGATGCTGGAGCGGCCGCCGATCATCGCCGCCAATGCGGTCACGCTCGCGCTGCTGGGCGGGATCATCGGCTTGAAGCTGAAGTACCATCACTGAGATGAAGCCCCAGACCATCTGCGTGTACATGTCGTCGAGCGACGCCGTTGCGCCGGAATATTTCGCCGCGGCGGAGGAGCTGGGCGCGCTCATCGGCCAGGGAGGACACGCGCTGGTCTATGGCGGTTGCGCCGTGGGACTGATGGGAGCGGTGGCGCGCGCGGTGAAGGCGCACGGCGGCCGCGTGACCGGCATCATCCCGGAGTCGATCAACGGCCGCGGCTTGGGCTATCGCGAGGCCGACGAGCTCCACATCACCGAGTACATGCACGAGCGCAAGAAGATGATGGAAGACCGCGCCGACGCCTTCGTCGCGCTGCCCGGCGGCTTCGGCACGCTGGAAGAGATGGTGCAGGTCATCAACCTGAAGCAGCTCGGCTACCACACCAAGCCCATCGTCTTCATCAACACCAACGGCTTCTACGACCCGCTGCTCGACTTCTTCGAGCACACCATCAACCACAAGTTCGCCAAGACCGAGCACCAGAACCTGTACGCCGTGGTGCCGGATCCGAAGTCGGTGTTCGATTATCTCGGGACGTACGTGCCGGCGGCGCTACCGCCGAAGTGGTTCGCGAAGCAGGGGTGAAGAGGAGTAAACTTCTGCCTATGACGATTGGTTCTTGGGGTTGGGTCAATCTGGTCTTCTTGGTAGGTCTTCTGATCTACGGAGTTCGACGCGTGGTGAAGCTCCGGCGTGAGAAGAAGACCTTTGAAGAGGACGCTATTCGCGGCCTGGAGAAGGCCAGCGACGAGAATCCTAATCGCCATCTTGGCATCGGCCCTCTCTAGCCCTCTTCCTTGACCATTCCTCCCCTTTCCCGTTAAAATTGAATAGTTTGACTGTCCTTCGGCTTCCTTTCAGGCAGCCGGGTAGCGCCGCAGCGAGCAGCTCTTCGCGCAGATCCCAAGAGGAACCAGCAAGCGCCATTTTGATGAATCGCCTTCGGGTCCCGCTATGCGGTTGATTCCGTTACGTTTATGGGCGATGGAGGTTTTATGTACGCGGTCATTCGCGCCGGTGGTAAGCAGTACCGGGTGGCACCGGGGGACGTGATCAAGATCGACCCCTCGGCCAAGCACCAGCCGGACTCCCACGGCAAGTTCCAGTTCGACGCCGCCGATGTGCTCGCCGTCTCGAGCGAGCCCGGCCAGATCAACACCAAGCCCAACGGCGGCGCCGCCGTCATCGGGCAGGTGGTGGACGAAGGCCGCGCCAAGAAGATCCTGGTCTTCCACTTCAAGCGCAAGAAGCAGTACAAGAAGCTGCAGGGACATCGCCAGGGCTTCACCGCGGTGCGCATCGCGGAGATCTCGTTCGACGGCAAGAAGGCCACCGCGCCGGAAATGGCCGCCAGCAAGCGCAAGGCGAAGAAGGCCGAGGCGCACGCCGCTGCCGGGACCGCTCCGGTGAAGGCCAAGGCGGCCAAGCGCACGGCGCCGAAGAAGGCCGCCGCCAAGAAGCCGGCTGCCAAAAAGGCCGCCAAGAAGACCACGAAGAAGAAGTAACCGATTTTGAATTCGCTGGCGGCTGGTAGCCGGCAGCTGGAAGCAGGTTTCCATGGCACATAAAAAAGGATTAGGCAGTTCAAAGAATGGCCGCGACTCTAACGCGCAGCGTTTAGGCGTGAAGGCCTTTGGCGGGCAGCTCGTGACGGGCGGCTCCATCATCGTGCGGCAGCGCGGCACCAAGCTGAAGGCGGGCGAGAACGTGGGCCGCGGCAAAGACGACACGCTGTTTGCCAAGGTCACGGGCGTCATCCAGTTCCGCGATCGCGGGCAGATGGGACGCTTCGTCTCCGTGGTCCCGGCCGAGACCAAGAAGTAAGTTGCACACAGACTTTTCAGGGCGAGGCCGGATGGCCTCGCTTTTGTTTTGCATCGAAGATCGAGGAAGAAACGGGTGAGCGCGGAGCCAGCGCCGTCCAGCGCGAGCAGAGCGCGAGGGCGAAGCAGCGAAGCGGTGCGGAGCCCCTAGAAAAATGTTTGTAGATGAAGCAAAGATCAGGGTAGCCGCCGGCGGCGGCGGGAACGGATGCATGGCCTTCCGCCGGGAGAAGTTCGTCCCGCGGGGCGGTCCTTCCGGTGGCGACGGCGGGCGCGGCGGCGACATCATCATGGAAGCCAGCGAGCGCCACAACACGCTGGTCCACTTCCGCTTCAATCCTGAGTACAAAGCCCAGCGCGGACGCCACGGCGAAGGCTCCAACTGCACCGGCGCTGATGGCGAGAGTATCGTGCTCAAGGTCCCCGTCGGCACTATCGTCTATGACGAAGCCACCGGCGAGAAGATCCACGACTTCTCCCAGCCCGACGAGCGCATCATCGTGGCGCGCGGCGGCCGTGGCGGACGCGGCAACCAGCACTTCGCCACCCCCACGCACCAGGCGCCTCGCGAGCATGAGCTCGGGCGCCCGGGAGAGGAGCGCGTGCTGCGGCTCGAACTGAAACTGCTGGCCGACGTGGGCCTGGTCGGATTTCCCAATGTGGGCAAGTCCACGCTCATTTCGCGCATCTCGGCGGCGCGTCCCAAGATCGCGAACTACCCGTTCACCACGCTGCAGCCGAACCTCGGCGTGGTGACCATCGGCGAGATGCCGGACGAAGAGAGCTACGTTGTCGCCGACATCCCCGGGCTCATCGAGGGCGCGCACCAGGGCCACGGCCTGGGCATCCAGTTCTTGCGGCACATCGAGCGTACGCGCCTGTTGGTGCACCTGGTCGACGTCTCCGACGCCAGCGGCCGCCCGGACCCCGTGCACGACTTCGAAGTCATCATGCAGGAGCTGGAAAGCTTTGGCGCGGGCCTGATCGACAAGCCGATGGTCGTCGTCGCGGCCAAGCTCGACGTCGCCAACGCGAAGAAGCTGGCCAAGCTGCGCAACTATTGCGATCGTGAGCGGCTGCCGCTCATCGAGATCTCTGCCGTGACGGGCGCCGGCATACAAAAGCTGAAGTATTCGATCGGCGCCATCGTGCGCCAGATGCGCCAGGGCAGCTACGAAGGCCCCAAGGGCGTGTCGAGATCACGCGCGGCAAAGAAGGCGGCGGCCAAAACGAAGCCGGCGAAGGCAGTCGTGACGCGCAAGCTCACGAAGCCGGCAGGGGCCAAGAAGAAGGCGAAAAGGTCGATGAAGGACGTGAAGCTGCGCGCCGCCAAGCCCAAAGGGAAGCAGGGGAAGGCTCGCGCCGCCCGCAAGCCCAAGAAACTTTCTGCGCGGCAGCGCGCCAAGGCTACAGGACGCCGCTAGATGAAGATCGCGCTTTTCGGCGGCACCTTCGATCCCATACACCGCGGCCATCTTGCCGTGGCGCATGCCGCAGCGGAGGCCTACAAGCTGGACCGCATCCACTTCGTGCTCGCAGATACGCCACCGCACAAGCAAGCCAAGCCCATCACGCCCTACAAGCACCGGCTGGCGATGCTGGAGTTGGCGCTCGAAGGCGAAGAGAGGTTCAGCGCGTCGCGCATCGAAGAGCGCCGCGCCAAGTCGCGGCCGGAGGCCAACTATTCCATCGACACCGTGCGCCGCTTCAAGCAGGCGATGGTCAAGCGCGACAAGCTGTTCTTCATCATCGGCATGGATTCGTTCCTCCAGCTCGACAAGTGGAAAGAGCCGGAGGCGCTGCTGGCCGAGTGTGAGTTCATCGTGGTGAGCCGCCCCGGACACGCGCGCAAGCAGGCCAATCCGGCGTTTGCGGGCAAGGTACACCTGCTGGAAACCGTGGCCGTGGATATCTCATCCACCCAGATACGGGACGCCATTGCGCATGGCCTCCCGCTGGAAGACTGGGTGCCCGCGACCGTGGCGCAGTACATCAAGCGGCACCGTTTGTACCGCTGATACAATCTTTTTCCGGAGTCATCCGTTGACGAAATCGTCCGACCTTAGAAGCCAGGTAGCCGTCGCCATCGAGGCGGCTGAATCCAAAAAAGCTGAGAACGTCGCCATCCTGCAGATGGACAAGTCCGCCTCCGCCTTCACCGACTACATGGTGATCGGTTCGGGCACCAACCCGCGCCAGGTGCAGGCCATCGCCGACGAAGTGGAGTTGCGCCTCAAGCAGGCGGGCGTGTATCCCAACAACATCGAGGGCTACAACCGCGCCGAGTGGATCCTGCTGGACTACGTGGACTTCGTGGTGCACTGCTTCTCCGAGCAAGCCCGCAAGTTCTACGACCTGGAGCGCTTGTGGAAGTCGGCCAAGCGGCTCGACCTCAATGACCTCAAGGGCAAAGTCAGCCGCGCCAGCACTTCGCCGACCAAGGCCACGCGCCGCAAGCCGGTGAAACCCGCCGCGGTCGCCGCCATCGGCAAGTCGGTGCGCGCGGCGACGTCGCGGACCAAGGCTCGCCCGGCGAAGAAGAAGGCAGCGGCGCGTCCCCCGAAGAAGGCCGCGAAGCGCCGCTCCAAGCGGAAGTAGATGGCAGAGCCAAGGCAGCGCCGGGCTTCGCGCAACGTGAAGACGGCTGCCGCCGCTCCCAAAGAAGACCAGTTGCAACGCGCCGCGCTCGACGCTTTCGTCGCGGCCGATCCGGCCTCCGTAAAACTCCTCTCCCACATCCGGCGCATCGCCGCGGCCAACAGCACTGTGCTCATCGAGGGCGAAAGCGGTGTGGGCAAAGACGTTGTCGCATCGCTCATCCACTATCTCGGCCCGCGTCCCGAGCAGCCGCTGGTGAAGATCGACTGCGCCAGCCTGCCGCACGAGTTGCTCGAAAGTGAACTCTTCGGCTATGAGCGCGGCGCTTTTACTGGCGCGTCGCAGATGAAACGCGGACGAATGGAACTCGCCGGCCACGGTACGCTTGTGCTCGACGAGATCAGCGCGCTCAGCCTGGCGATGCAGGCCAAGCTGCTGCGCGTGATCCAGGAGCGCGTCTTCGACCGCCTGGGCGGCACGCGGCCGGTGAAGGTCCAGGCGCGGCTCGTCGCCATCAGCAACGTGGGGTTGCGCGACGCGGTGGCGTCCGGCGCTTTTCGGGAGGATCTCTATTACCGCTTGAACGTGGTCCCCGTCCAAGTGCCACCGCTGCGCGAGCGTCCGGAGGACATCAAGCCGCTGGCACGGAAGATCCTGGACCAACTGGCCGCGACGTATCGCCGCCCCGCGCTCAAACTCGCGCCGGACGCCGTCGCCGCTCTCATGGCTTACAGCTTTCCCGGCAACGTGCGCGAGCTGCGGAACCTGCTGGAGCGCGCCCTGGTCCACGCGCTGGGCAATGAGATCACCGCGGCCGATCTGCCGGGGGCGGTGCGCAACTTCGGCGCCAAGCCGAAAAAGCCATCGCTGGAGGAACTGGAGCGCGATTACATCGCCGATATTCTGGATTACACGCGCGGCCGCAAGTCGAAGGCCGCGGCCATCCTCGGCATCAGCCGCAAGACGCTGCTGGAAAAACGGAAGAAATATGGACTGTGATTCAGCGGGTACGGATCAACACCACGCCCGCGACCAGCAGCAGCCCGCCCAGAAGGCGCAGCGGCGTCGCTTCCCGCACGTGCGTCCCTAAGAGCCCGTAGTGGTCGGCGACGATGGAGAACACCATCTGTCCCAGCACCACTGCGCTGATCAGCGCCGCAGCACCGATGCGCGGCAGCAGCAGGATGCTCATCACGATGTAGAACGCGCCCAGCAACCCGCCGATCCACGCCCACCACGGCGCAAAGCCGAGCGCCGAAACGCTCCCGCCGCGCGAGAGCGGCAGCACCGCCAGCAATCCCGCCAGCCCTACCGCGAAAGAAATAGATGCGGCCAGGATCGGGTTCCCGGCAGCCTGCTGCAGCCGGGCATTGACGAGCGCTTGCAGCGCGATGGCCGCGCCGCCCAGGGCGGCGAGCAGCAGCAGTGTCCACATAGCGTTCCTTTGCATGGTCATGGTGTGAATGGATTCAAGCCTTGGCCGCCGCGCTTCGCCCCGCCAGCCGCGCGGCTAACACATGCACGCGGATGTAATCGTCGAGCGTAACCAACTGGCCGGAGAAAAGGCTTACGCCGTAGCGCTCCTCGGCTTCCTTCAGCAACATCGCCGTGTCCGTGATGAAGCGCTCGCAGTCTTCGGCGTCGGCAGCCCCGACCGATTGGAACGTGTCATCGGGCTTCAGGAACTGCGCGGGAACATGAGCCGCGGCGGCAAAGCGCGAGACCGTTTCCAGCACCTGCGCCCGCGGCAAACGCTCGCCAGCATAGAAGACTTCGTAGAACTGGTCCAGGGTAAGCGGTTCCCGGTCCGGGAACTGCCGCGACTCGGCGACCGCCTGCTGCCACTGCCGCTTGATGCCGCGCAAGGAGAGGAATACGACGAGGAAGGAGAGGATGGCCAGCGTCCCCAGGGACGCCAGCCCGACATAGAACCGCAGATCGCCTTCAAACTCCGGCATAAAGCTGCGCCATTATCGCATTTCGGCGGGCCCTGCTTGATATAGTCGAGACCATGAAGCTGCGCGTTACCTGGATACAGGCCAAGCCCGGCAAGGACAAGCTTTCCGGCACGCAGTCGCTGACAGCCGAGTACGTGCAGCGCATCGCGCGGTACGCGCCCATCGAGACCAAAGAGTTACCGAACGAGCAGTCGCTCTTCAAGGACGTCGGCGCCGCCAAGACAAAGCCCGCGCTCGTGGTGCTTGATTCTCGGGGCAAGCAGTTGACTTCGGAAGAATTCGCCAAGTTCCTGGAGCGTCATCAGGAGCGTGGGACCCAACAGCTATGGTTCGCCGTCGGCGGGGCAGATGGCTTTTCCGAACAGGGCTTGGAAGCCGCGCAGACGCTGCTCTCCCTCGGCCGCATGACACTGCCCCACGAGCTGGCGCGGGTGGTGCTGCTGGAGCAGCTCTACCGGGCGTTTACAATCCTCAAGGGACATCCGTACCATACGGGACACTAGGCATGGCAGCTCCAGTCATCGATCATCGCGAGATTGTCGACGAAGCTCTGATCCAGGAGGTCGTGCAGCGCATCGCGGCAGCTTTTTCGCCGCGTCGCATTCTCGTCTTTGGCAGCCACGCCCGCGGTGACGCCAAGCCCGATAGCGACCTCGACCTGATGGTGGAAATGGAGACCCCGCTGGAGTTCTATCAGCGGAGTACCCAAGTGTCTTCCATCTTCGGGTTTCGCCGCTGGCCGCTCGATGTTCTGGTATTCACGCCCGCAGAAGTCGCCGCCCAGAGAGATGTCAACGGGACGATGGTGAATCTCATCGAGCGGGAAGGCCGGGTGGTGTATGGCGGCTAGCCCATCCAATCGGTCGGAATGGGTCGATCGGGCCGAGAACGACTGGCGGACTATCTCCGCGGTGCTGGCGCTCCCCGACCCGCCTTTTGATATAGCGGCCTTTCACGCACAGCAGGTGGCGGAAAAATACCTGAAAGCCTTCCTCCTCGAGTGCGGCTGGCGACTTCGCAAAACGCATGACCTGGTGGATCTGCTCTCTGATTGTCTGAAGTACGATGCCACGCTGCAATCCTTGAGACTTCCCTGCCAGGAGCTCACGCCTTACGTGCTTTCGGGCCGGTACCCGGTTGCGGCCGTCACCAAGAGCGGTTGTGAATCTGCAGTCAAGGCAGCCGAAACCGTACGGGCTGAGATTCGCAAGAGGCTTGCCTAATGGCTGAAGACATCCGCCGCGGACTCATCATCGTGAACACCGGCCCGGGCAAGGGCAAGACGACGGCCGCCATGGGCACGGCGTTCCGCGCCGTCGGCAACGGGATGAAGGTCCTGATGCTCCAGTTCCTCAAGGGCTCGTGGCATTACGGCGAACTCGACGCCGCCAAGGCCTTCGGCGATAACTTCGTGATGAAGCAGATGGGCCGCGGCTTCGTTAAGGTCGGCGGCGCAGAGACAGACCCGGAAGACATCAGGATGGTCGAAGCTGCGTGGACCGAGGCACGCGAGGCCATCCTGAGCGGTAAGTGGGACCTCATCGTCCTCGACGAGATCAATTACGCCATCAGCTACGGCATGCTCGACCCGGCTAAGGTCGTCGAGACGCTCAAGCAGAAGCCGGAGATGGTGCACGTCATCCTTACCGGGCGCAATGCGCATCCTTCCATCATCGAGATCGCTGACACCGTCACCGAGATGAAGCAGGTGAAGCATGCCTATGAGAAGGGCGTGCTGGCCCAGCGCGGCATCGAGTACTAAGCCCCCAAACATATATACTTACCCTTTGCCGCTGAAGACTGGCGGCTGGTAGCTGATCATGGCTTGGTTCAAACGCACATCCACTGATCTTGAGGCGGCGCCGGAGAAGCGCGTCCGCACGGAAGGCCTGTGGGTGAAGTGTGAGAGCTGCCGCCAGATCATCTGGAAGAAGGACCTGGACGCGAACCTCAACGTCTGCCCGAAGTGCGAAAAGCACTTCCGCATCAGCGCGGAGCAGCGGCTCAACCTGCTCATGGACGACGAGCAGTACGAGGTCTTCGGCGACGACCTGACCTCCACCGACCCGCTCCAGTTCACGGACACCAAGCCCTACGCCGACCGCCTGGTCGCGGCGCAACAGGCCACCGGCCTGCGCGACGCCATCCTCAACGCCGAAGGCAAGCTGGAAGGCCGGCCCGTGATCGTGAGCGCCATGGAGTATTCGTTCATCGGCGGCAGCATGGGCGCGGTCGTGGGCGAGGCCATCACCCGCGCCATCGAGCGCGGCATCCAGCAGCGCAAGCCGGTGATCGTGGTCTCCGCCTCCGGTGGCGCGCGCATGATGGAAGGCGTGGTCAGCCTGATGCAGATGGCCAAGATTTCTGCCGCGCTGGCCAAGCTGGACGACGCCGGCGTGCCTTACATCTCCGTGCTGACCGACCCGACGACGGGAGGGGTGACCGCTTCCTACGCCATGCTGGGCGACCTCAACATCGCCGAGCCGGGCGCGCTCATCGGGTTTGCGGGGCCGCGCGTGATCGAACAGACCATCCGCCAGAAGCTGCCGGAAGGCTTCCAGCGCGCCGAGTTCCTGCTGGAGCACGGCATGATCGACGCCGTCGTCCACCGCAAGGAGATGAAGAGCTATATCGCGCGGGCGCTCGAGTTCATGCAGCCGCGCGCCGCCTGAAGCTGTTCTCCCGATGACCACGTACGCCTCCGCCGTTGATTCCCTGCTTGCTCTGGGCCATGAGCTGGCCAAGCCGCGCAAGTTCGACCCGGCAGAGATGCGCACGCTCATGGAAGCGCTCGGGAATCCGCAGCGGCGCTTCCAATCCGTGCTTATCGCCGGGACCAACGGCAAGGGCTCTACCGCGGCGACGCTCGCCGCCATCGTGCAGGCCGCCGGATACCGCACCGCGCTGTACACCTCGCCGCACCTGCGCCGCGTGAATGAGCGCATCAAGGTGGATGGCGAGAGCATCAGCGACGCCGAGTTCACCGAGATCTACGTCCGCGTGGATGAGGCCGCGCGCCGCCTTGTTGGTGCGGGCAAGCTGCCGCAGCATCCCAGCTTCTTCGAGATGCTCACCGCCATGGCCTTCGAGTACTTTGCCAGCCGCGCAGTGGAGCTGGCGGTGCTTGAGGTCGGCATGGGCGGACGGCTCGACGCCACCAACATCGTCGACCCCTGCATCTCCGTCATCACGGACGTGGCGCTCGACCACCAGAAGTACCTGGGGAACACCGTCGCCGAGATCGCGCGGGAGAAGGCCGGCATCATGCGCAAGGACGGGATCCTGGTCACGCTGCCGCAGCATCCCGAGGCCAATGACGTGATCGGCAAGGTCGCAATGGAGCTGGGCACGCGAGCCGTGAGCGCGGTGCCGTATGTGCCGAACGTCTCACCCGGGGCGGCCAAGTACGACACGCTGCGCCCGACCGCCGCCCACATCCACAACTTCCTGCGCAGCCGCTACTTCGTGGAAGTGATGGGGGAGGAAGTGCTGCTGGAGTCGCCGCTCATCGGGCGACACCAGTTGCGGAATGTCGCACTGGCCATTGCGGCGGCCGAGCAGCTCAACCATTGCGGCTTCACCATCACCGCGCAGAATGTGGCTGCGGGCGTGCGCGACACCGACTGGCCCGGGCGCTTCCAGCTTCTACAGGCGACGGTCGCGCGTCCGGATGTGGTGCTGGACGTGGCGCACAATCCTGCCGGCGCGTGGGCGCTGCGAGCGGCGCTGTCCGAGCACTTCGAGGAGCGTCCAGTCACGCTGGTCTTCGGAGCGATGCGGGACAAGGCCATCGGCGAGATGGCGGAGATACTCTTTCCCATCGCGGAGCAGGTGGTCCTCACGCGGGCGCACGCCGAGCGCGCCGCGAGCGTGGAGGAGATCCGCCAGGCGGCGTCGCGGGTAGCAGAGGACGCGCACGCCGCTGAAGATGTGCGGGCAGCAATCGAGAAGGCGGTTGCGCTCGCGCCCAGAAATGGCGTGATCGTCATCACGGGATCCATCTACGTAGTGGGTGAGGCGCTGGAAGTCCTGCAGCCGAAGACGCTTTGATAGATTAGTCACACCGTGCCCGGATCCCCACCCAACCACTGGCTCAGCCGCCTGCGGTCGTACTTCATCCTGGACCCGCTCATCTTTCTTTATACGGGCGTGCTGGGAGCCATCTCGCTCACGGCGTCGTGGTTTGAAAAGTCGGGGCGTACGCAGCACAAGATGGCGGTGGCGTGGTCGTGGCTCATCCTCAAGACCAGCATGTCGCCGGTGCGAGTGTATGGCGCGGAGAAGATCGACTTCTCCAAGCCGCACCTGTTCGCCGCCAATCACCTCTCGGCCATGGACATTCCCGTTCTGTACACCCAGCTCAGGTGCCAGTTCCGCATCGTGGCGAACCGGGAGCTGTTCCGGCGGCCGTTCGTCGGGTGGCACTTGAAGCGCTCGGGGCAGATACCGATCGACCGCTCGTCGCCGCGCGCGACGTTCAAGAGCCTGCAGCTTGCCGTGGACGACCTGAAGACCGGAATGTCGGTGGCTATCTTCCCGGAGGGCGGCCGCTCAGCCGACGGGACGCTGCAGCCGTTCATGAATGGCGGTTTTTATGTGGCGGTGAAGGCTCAGGCGCCGATCGTCCCGGTGGCCATCGTCGGCACGTACGAGATGCTGCCGATGAATACCTTTCATATCCGCCCGACGAAGCTGGAAATCCACTTCGGTGACCCCATCCCGACCATCGGCCTGACGACACACGACTTGGAGAAGCTGTCAGAGCAGACGCGAGCGGCGGTGGCGGCGATGCTCACTAAAACACGCTGACCCCTCCCCCCGGGTGTTCCCGCATATATTTGAAAACAAATGGGTTAGTTTTTTGGTATTTGAAAGCAAAAGGCTTACCTACAACTGAATTTGATAACAAAGGACTTAGCGATAGGTCTGGTGTCCGCCGAAAAAGACTTAAGATGATTCCAGCATCATGAAGCCCCGCATCGCCATCCCGGTACCGCACTCGCAGAAGCCGGAGTACAACGAGCGATCGCTGCCGCAGTATGAAAAAGCGGTGCGCGCGTGCGGCGGCGAGCCGGTGCGCGTCCCGCTGGACGCCACACCGGAGCAGATCGCGAAGCTGATCGGCGAGTGCCAGGGAGTGCTGCTGCCTGGCAGCCCGGCGGACCTGGACCCGCAGAAGTTCGGCGAGGCGAAGCATCCGAAGACCAATCCCGCCGACCCTGCGCGCGACAACGTCGACGAGCTCCTGCTGCAGGACGCCTACAACATGCACAAGCCGGTCTTCGGCATCTGCTACGGATTGCAGTCCATCAACGTGTGGCGCTCCGGCACGCTGGTGCAGCACATCGAAGGCACGGATGTGAATCATGAGGCGGGGCGCGAGGTCGCGGTGGCGCACCCGGTGAAGGTGGAGCCGGCGTCGCGGCTGGCGCGCATCATTGCGGCGGGGGAGTCACCGGCAAGCACGGTCAACGTCAACTCCAGCCATCACCAGTCGGCGGCGGTGGTGGGCGACGGGCTGCGCATCGTGGCGCGCTCTCCCCAGGACGGCATCATCGAGGCCATCGAAGGCACGAGTCCCGAGCACTTCGTCATCGCGGTGCAGTGGCACCCTGAGCGGTCGTTCGAGTCGGACCCGGCGTCGCGCAAGCTGTTCGAAGAGTTCGTGGCAGCGGCGAAGAACTACAAGCCGCGGGTGGTGGAAGAGAGCGTGGGGCGGTAAGCTCCAGCTTCACCGCGAAGGACGCAGAGTCCTAATCGAGCCATCACGGCAAGTTGCGTTCCAGGAATGTCACCAAGTTTTCGCCCATGATCTTGCGGATCTCAGGTTCGGTGAAGCCCTCGTCCAATAGCGCCTGGGTGACCTGAACGAGTTCAGAGACGTCGAATGACGCCATGATGGCGCCATCAAAGTCGGAACCCTGCGCCACGTGGTCGATGCCGGCGACCCTTACAACGTGCCGGATAGCGCGCGCCACGGCGCGCGCGTCCTTGCCGCAGACTGCGGTCTCCCAATATCCGATGCCGATCAGTCCGCCACCCGCCGCGATCCCGCGTATCTGCTCGTCGCTCAGGTTGCGTTGATTGTCGCAGGTGCCTCTGACGCCGGTGTGCGAGACAACGACTGGCCGCCGGGTGAGTGCGAGGATCTCACGTATCGCCTGGGGTGAAGCGTGCGCCAGATCGATGATCATGCGCTTCTCGTCCATCCGTCGCACCAGTTCGCGTCCCTGCGGTGTCAGTCCGCCTTTGCTCACGCCGTGCGCTGAACCGGAGAACTCGTTGTCGAAAAAGTGGGCCATTCCGATCAGCCGAACGCCGGCATCAAAAAGCCGGTCGAGATTCTCAACCTTGCCTTCGAGCGCGTGGGCTCCTTCCAGGCCGAGAAAAGTCCCGACGGGAGGCGGAGTGCCGGCGGTTCGCCGCTTAGCGATGAAATCGCGCACATCAGAGGATGAACGCAGAACGATCAAGCCACCACCGGAATCATCCTGGAGGCCCTCGAGTTTCCTGGCTTGGTAGATCGCCCGCTGGCGCAAGCTCGTCCAAGTGTCAGGACTCCAGCGTCCGGAGATGATGAGCGGAGTCACTTGGTCAAATCCATCACTGTTCTTGTGAATGTTCTGCCCATACGGCGACTTGGTAACGATGCCAAAGCCCTGTATGGCAACGTTGCCCTCGCGAAGTCGAGGCAGGTCCACATGGCCGCGTGAACTCCGCTTGAGCAGATTGCGGTCCCAGAGGAGCGAATCGGTGTGCAGGTCAGCGATGAGAAGCGTGGCGTGCAGGTCGCGCGCCTTTTGCGTGACGGGTATCCTGGCGCCTTTACGGACCTTGTTGAAGCGCTGTTCCACCTGGGCGGGCAGAACGAAGAAGAAGCCAAGCAGAAAAAGTGCGAGGAGAACGCGCAGGGCAGTCAGCATTCTGCGTATCATCGCGGCGCCACCGTCACCCGCATCACGCCGTCGATCTCTTCCACCTTGTCCTTCCCTTTCACAAATGACAGGGCGCGTTCCTTCTCCGTCTTGGCCAGCGGGTCCAGCAGCTTGAGCTCGCGGATCTCGAAAAGCTTGTTCTGCGTGGGGTGGACGTACTCGTCATAGACCACGCCGTACCAGACGTAGGGCTTGCCGTTCCAGACCAGCATGAGCGGCTGGCCGGCGCGGAAGCTGAGGATAAGGTCGTCGGCGGAGGTGGGCGCGCCGCGCGTGAACTCAGCGGTGATGCGCACCTTGAGCTCCGGCGTGAGCGCGTAGTCGCCGTTGATGTAGCGGAGCAGGTACTCGTAGTCGGCGACGGCGAGCGGCGCGATGCACTTGTACCCGCCGTAAGCCTTCATCACCCAGTCGCGATGCGGGATGTTGACCTGCGCGGGGTGAAGCAGCATCTCGACGGCGGCGGCCCAGGCAAAGTTGTCGCAGGGCTGCGCGGGCGCGACGAATGCCTTAGGCACGTTCTCGGCGACGGCCTTCTCGCCCGGCTTGCGCTCGTAGGTAGGCAGCGGCTTTTTCTGGGCCAGGGCAGACGAAGCCACCAGGCACAGGCAGAGCAGCAACGGCAGGCGCGGCATGCTGCCAGTGTAGCGGGAATCCAGTACGAAGGACACAGAGGACGCGAAGCCAGATTGCCAAACCGGATACCAGCGTCACGAGCAGGTTCATCGATGACGTGGGTCAGTACAATCAACGTGTGCCCATCGCTTACCTCTCTCTCGGCTCCAATGTCGGCGACCGTGCCGCCAACCTACGCGCGGCCATCGCGGAGCTGGGAAAGGTCGGCGAGGTGCGCCAGACCTCGCCCTTCTACGTCACCGAGCCGGTCGAGTACACGCAACAGGCTGAGTTCCTGAACTGCGTGGTTGAACTCGAGACGCGGCTCGCGCCGCAAGCACTGATGAGCGCCATCCTGGGGATCGAACAGCGCATGGGACGCGTGCGCGGCGCGGACAAAGGGCCGCGCAACATCGACCTCGACATTCTTCTCTACGACCAGCAGGTGATCGATGCGCCGGGCTTGAAAGTACCGCATCCGGCGATGCACCGGCGGCGCTTCGTCCTGGCGCCGCTGGCGGACATCGCGCCCGAGGCGAGACATCCGGTGCTGCAACGGACCGCGCGGGAACTGCTGGCCGCGTTGGGGGAAGAGGGCGGCGCGGTGCGGATCCTGTGAGGGTTCACACGAAGGACACGAAGCTTCCACTAAGGCTCTTACCGAAAGAGTCTTTCTCCAACGAAAGATCTGGTCGGAGTATGAGCTGTTGAAATCTTTCCCCCGGGGTTCATTGTGTCCTTCGTGTCCTTGGCGGTTGCTACCGAGCTTCCCACGAATGGGGTCCAAACCCGCATGAACACTGGGTTTCCGGACCCTGAGGCCGGGAAAACATTTCCCTGCCAGATTGTTTAATCGCTGTCAAGCAGATTTTACGCGGGTCCGCGCGATACCCACTTTTCCACAGATGCAAAAAACCCAGTAAAAATGCGGCTGAAACCCTTCCCTCGACCGCAGGCATGATGTAAACTAAGCGCGTTTGAGGCGTTTTACGCACTCACACTTCAAGGAGGAAGAGACAATGGCATCAGGCATGACCAAGACACAGCTCGTCCGCTCCATGGCCGAGAAGCTGGAACTCAACAACAAGCAGGCCGCGGCGTTCCTCGAACTGCTGGCCGACACCGCCGTGAAAGAGACCAAGAAGAACGGCGTATTCGTGATCCCCGGCCTCGGCCGTCTGGTGAAGGCGCACCGCAAGGCCCGCATCGGCCGCAACCCGCAGACCGGTGAAGAGATCAAGATCAAGGCGAAGACCGTGGTGAAGTTCCGCGTCGCCAAGGCCGCCAAGGACGCCATCGCCCCGGCGAAGTAGTCCTTGCCTCCGGTTTCATCTGGGCCGACCTGCAAAGGTCGGCCTTGTTTTTTCCCGCGGAAGGCTCTTCGTCCCGAACCCGGGTCAAAAGCGAGCTTTCCCACCCTCAGCCCCTAGCCGGGGGAACCGAAGCGGGGCGGGAGCCGTACCTCTGAATGCTCGCTAACCGGGGCCGCCTTCGGGCGGTCTAACGCTACGTTCGTCACTGTGTAACCACCCGTCCGACCGGCAGTTTCCCAGTATTGACGACCTGAGCGGCACGCGCATGAACCTCAAAGAAGTCCTCAAGCAGACGATCGGCTCCATCTCCGCGCACAAGATGCGGAGCTTCCTGACCATGTTCGGGATCATATGGGGCATCACGTCGGTCATCCTGCTGGTGGGGTTGGGCAAGGGCTTCAGCCGCGACCAGAAAGAGCGGATGAAGACCATCGGCGTGGACCTGGTCATCCTCTTTGGCGGACGCACCAGCACCCAGGCCGGCGGCTACGCGGCGGGCCGGCCGATCCGCCTGAACGTCCGCGACGTATACGACATCCAGAAGGAAGCCCACCTGGTGAAGACGGTGAGCCCGGAGTTGCGGCGCGCCGTACCGCAGGTGAGCGAGTTCAATGCGGCCAACCGGCCGATCCGCGGCGTCTTCCCGTCATACCAGAGCTTCCGCTCGCTCAAGGTGCAGGAAGGCCGCCTGATGAACCAGGCGGACGAAGACAACGCGCAGCGCGTGGTGCTGCTGGGCATCGAGGCGCGCAACCAGCTCTTCCCCGGCAAGCCCGCGGTGGGCGCAATCATCCAGATGAACGGCCTGCCATACACCGTGATCGGTGTGCTGGAAAAAAAGCAGCAGAACGGCAGCTACGGCAGCGGGCCGGACAACACCCAGCTCTTCGTGCCTTATTCCTCGATGGCGCGGGACTTCCCGCCGCCGGAGCAGTGGACGGGCACCAAGCGCGGCTGGATCAACAACATCGTCTTTGAAGTGGCCGACCCGGAGCTGCATGAGGAGGCGCTGCTGCAGGTGCGGCGCATCCTGGCGCGCAACCACCACTTCGACCCCGAGGACCGCGACGCGCTTTTCGTATGGGACACCATGCGCGGGGCCAAGCTGACGCAGCGCATCTTCTTCGTGATGACACTTTTCTTCGGCGCGGTGGCGGTGATGACGCTGGCGCTGGGCGGCATCGGGGTGATGAACATCATGCTGGTGTCAGTCACTGAACGCACGCGCGAGATCGGCGTGCGCATGGCCATCGGCGCCAAACGCACCGACATTAGCTCGCAGTTCTTTGCCGAGGCCGCGGCGCTCACGCTCATCAGCGGCGCGCTGGGCCTGTCTTTAGGCGTCGGCATCTGCCTGGCGCTGAACTTTGCCACGCTGCCGGACTTCATCCCCAATCCGGAGATCTCCCCCATGGCGGTGGCGGCGTCGCTGATCACGCTTTCGCTGATCACCGTGGGTGCGGGCATGTACCCGGCGAGCCGCGCGGCGGCGATGAATCCCATCGAGTGCCTGAGGAGCGAGTAGATGGAATTCAAAGACATCATCTTCCAGAGCTGGGATTCGCTGGTACGCAACCGGCTGCGCTCCATCCTGACCATGCTGGGCATCGTGTGGGGGCTGGTCACGGTGGTGCTGCTGCTCGGCTACGGTCAGAGCGTAGGCAACAGCGTGGTGGGCGCGTTCATGGGCATCGGGAACAATGTGCTCATCATGTGGTCCGGCCAGACGAGCATGCAGGCTGGCGGCCAGCGCGCAGGCAAGCGTGTGCTCTTCTTCTACGAGGACGCAGAGGCCATCCGCAAGGAAGTGCCGCTGGTGAAGAACGTGAGCCTGGAGCACAACAACATCTACGGCTTCAAGAGCGGCGCGCGCGTGATATCCATCTCCAGCAAGGCGGTGCAGTATCCGTACGGGGAGATGCGCAAGCTGAAGGTGGCCGAGGGGCGCTACTTCGAGGAAGCTGACTTCCTTGAGCAGCGCCGCGTGGTCATCTTCGGGCCCAACGCCGCCAAGAAGGTCTTCGGGAACCGTTCGCCGGTGGGTGAGTACGTGGGTGTGCTGGGGCAGCAGTTCCTGGTCATCGGCGTGCTGGAGCTGAAGATCCAGGATGCTTCGAACAACGGCCCGGACAACGAGAACGCCTTCTTCCCCTTCGAGACGATACGTGCCATCACGAATGTGAAGTACCCGAGCATGATCGTCTTCCAGCCGGTGTCGCCGGAGCTGGATGGCGAGGCCATGGAAGCGGTGCGCGCAGTGCTGGCGCGGAGGCACAACTTCCATCCCAAGGACGACAAGGCCACGCCCACCTGGAACACTGTGGAGAACACGCGCGAGCTGATGAAGTTCTCCGTGGCGCTGCAGGCGGTGCTGGGATTCATCGGCGCGCTGACGCTGGGCGTGGGCGGCGTGGGCGTGATGAACATCATGCTGGTCTCGGTGACCGAGCGCACCCGAGAGGTGGGGCTGCGCAAGGCGCTGGGCGCGCGGCCGCGCGATATCGCCTTCCAGTTCCTGACCGAATCGCTGGTGCTGACCTTCCTGGCCGGTGCAGTGGGGATGATCGCCTCGGTGGCGATCGCCAACATGATCCCGCCCATGCCGCTCTACGGCGATAGGTTCAACACGGCGAACAACGAGGGCGACATCATCCTGAAGACGTCGACGGGCGTGATGATCTCCGCGTTCCTCATCCTGACGTCCGTGGGGATCTTCTCCGGCATGTGGCCGGCGCTAAAGGCGGCGAAGATGGACCCGGTCGACGCCCTGCGGCACGAGTAGCCGCTGCGCGTTACCTCTTGGCGCTGAGCATGTCCACCACGCGGTCAAAATCCTCCAGCGAAGCGTAGTGGATCACGATCTTGCCTCTTCCCTTGCGGTCGGCGACTTCTACTTTACATCCCAAAGCACTTTGCAGTTCCAATTGAGCGGCCTTCACGTTCGGATCCACGTGCTTTTTCGCCTTCTGCGGGCGCTCTTCCGGCGCCACCAGGCTGCGGACCAGATCTTCGGTCTGCCGGACACTTAGCTTTTTGGTTTCGATCTGCCGCGCGACCTTTTCCATCTGTTCCGGCGTCGGCAGCATCATCAGTGCCTTTGCGTGGCCGAAGGTGAGAGTTCCCTTCTCCAGTTCGTGCTGGATCATCTCCGGCAGCTTGAGCAGGCGGAGGAAGTTTGAGACCGACGTGCGGTCTTTGCCGGTCTTCTGCGCCATCTGCTCCTGGGTGAGGCCGAACTCGCGCGAAAGGCGCTCGTAGGCACGCGCCTGCTCGAGGACGTTGAGATCCTCGCGCTGGAGGTTCTCGATGATGGTGATCTCCATGGCCTGCTCGTCGCTGGCGGCGCGGACGACAGCGGGCACGGTCTGCTTCCCTGCGCGCTTGGAGGCCATCCAGCGGCGCTCGCCCGCCATGAGCTGGTAGCGACCGTTCGCCAGGGGCCGCAGCACGATGGGCTGGATGACGCCCTGCTGCTGGATGCTGGCTGCAAGTTCAGCCAGCGCGATCTCGTCGACCTGGCCGCGGGTCTGGTAGGGGTTGCGGTCAATCAAGTCGAGCGCGATCTCCTGCGCGCCTTCGCGCTGGGGTGAAGTCGCCGTGGCAGGGCGGTTCGAGGGCAGCAGCGCGTCGAGGCCGCGTCCGAGAGCTTTGCGTTGTTCTTTCATGTCGGCTCCTAATGGGTGGGCGTGGTGGCAGCGTCAATCAGCTCGCGCGTGGTCTTCTCGGCGTGCCGCCCCATGATTTCCTTAGCCAGGCGGATGTAGCTTTCCGCGCCGCGCGAGCGCGGGTCGTAAGCCAGCACGGGTTTGCCGTAGCTGGGTGCCTCTGCCAAGCGGACGTTGCGCGGGATGGTGGTGGAGAACAGGCGGTCGCCGAAGAACGTCTTCAGCTCGCCGGTGACCTGTTGCGCCAGGTTGGTGCGGTCGTCGTACATGGTGAGCAGGACGCCTTCGATCTCGAGGCCCGGGTTCAGCGCCTGACGGATGCGCTCCATGGTGTCGAGCAGCTCGCTCACGCCTTCGAGGGCGAAGTACTCGGCCTGCATGGGAATCAGCACGGAATCCGCGGCCACGAGGGAGTTGAGCGTGAGCAGGTCCAGCGCCGGCGGACAGTCGAGGACGATGAACTCGTAGCGGCTGCGGACGGGCTCGAGGCCGCGTTTCATACGGAACTCGCGGCCGTCTTCATGCACCAGCTCCACGTTGGCGCCGATCAGGTTCTTACTGGCGGGCAGGATGGATAGGTTCTCCAAGGCCGTGGGCTGGATGATGGCTTCGGCGGAGGCGTCACCGCTGATGAGGTGGTAGGTGTTGAGGCGCTCGGGGTCGCGTCCCAGGCCAACGCCGCTAGTTGAGTTGGACTGCGGATCGCAGTCGACCAGCAGGCAGGGGACTTCAGCCGCCGCAAACGATGCGGCGAGGTTGATGGCGGTCGTCGACTTCCCTACGCCGCCTTTCTGATTGGCTACGGCAATGATCCTGGCCATTGATGCCCTTGAGCCGGACTATAACAGCCCGGCGGCTCGGCCCGGCTTGTGAATTACCGGGCCTAAATTGAGGAAAACACATGGTGTTCCACGTGGAACATCAAGCAAACGTGGCGGTTGGGGCAGACGTTCCACGTGGAACATATGTGGAAATGATAGGCGGGCTAAGGGGTGTAAATGCGGTGAAACTGGGCCGTGTATCTAAGTCGTTACTAGTTACCAACTTGGTTCAATTGCACCGCTAGGTGTGCAAAATCGCCTGAAAGTTCCACTTTTGGCCTCGCCCAGTACACCGAGTCCCACCTTGGCCTGTGGAAAACATGCCATTCGGACAGTTAACGATGCGGGTGCACATGGCCAAAAGAGCCGGTTTTGCTCCCAAATGAGCCCGATCAGTTGCAGAAACCTCTGTTGTTTCACGTTTCTGACGGTATATTGGCGAGCATCATGGGTCAGACCAGCACTCCGGCGCGTCCACAGGTTAACGCCAAGGGTTCCCCCAGTTCCCCGCCGGCGGCCGAGCCCAAGGGGCGGCTGATGTCGCTGGACGTGTTGCGCGGGATGACCATCGCCGGGATGACGCTGGTCAACAACCCCGGCACCTGGTCGGCAATCTACGGCCCGCTCGCCCATGCGGAATGGCACGGCTGGACGCACACCGACCTGGTGTTTCCCTTCTTTCTCTTCATCGCCGGCGTTTCGATGACGTATTCGTTCGCGGCGCGCATCGGCGCGGGCGCGAAGCGCAGCGACCTGCTGCGGCACACGCTGCGGCGCGCGGCCATCATCTTCCTCATCGGCTTTCTGCTGGCGGTCACGCCGTATTTCAACTTCGGCACGGTGCGCATCATGGGCGTGCTGCAACGCATCGCGCTCTGCTACGCCGCAGCCGGACTGATCTATCTCTACTGTTCGCAAAAGCAGCGAGCGGTCGCGATCGGTGTGGCTCTCGTCGGCTATTGGGCGGCGATGACTTTCATTCCCGTGCCGGGATACGGCGCCGGCAATCTCACACCCGAGGGCAATCTGGCCGCGTACATCGACCGCGCGCTGATGAAGGGACACCTCTGGCGTCCGATGTGGGACCCGGAAGGATTGCTGAGCACAATCCCCGCAATCGCCACAACGCTCATCGGCACGTTCGTGGGCGAGTGGCTGCGCCTGAAGACGAAGTGGCAGAACAAGGTGACGCTGCTGGCGATCGGCGGAGCGGTAGCGATGATCGTGGGCTGGATACTGCATCCCATCTTTCCCGTCAACAAGCCGCTGTGGACCAGCAGCTACGTGATCTTCACCGCGGGGTACGCGATGCTGGTGCTGGCCGCGTGCTACTGGCTGATCGACGTCAAGCAGTGGCGCGCGTGGTCAAAGCCGTTCCTGGTCTTCGGCATGAACGCCATCCTCATCTTCACGGCGTCCGGCTGGCTCTCGAAGAACATGGGCATCTTCAGGGTCACGCTGCCCAGCGGACGCGTAGGCGGGGTGAATGCGTGGATCTACCAGACGATCTTCGCGCCGCTGGCCACCGACCCGCGGAACTCGTCGCTGGCCTACGGGCTGGCGTACACGCTGTTCTGGCTGGGCATCGCCTGGTGGCTGTACAACAAGAAGATCTTCGTCAAAGTGTAATCCGCAACTTTTAGGTTGCATAAATAGCAGGCGTCCGGTTAATATGCAACCTGGAGGTTGCTTATGACGACGGCGGTACAGGACAAGATCGAGCGCCAGATAGCGCTGAAGGCGGCTCCAGAGCGGGTATGGCGGGCGCTGACCGACATCCGGGAGTTCGCGCAATGGTTCGGCGTCACCATCCGCAGCGGCGACTTCAAGCCGGGGGCGCGGGTCGAGTGCACGTCGGTGCTCGACGACTGTGCGGGCGAGCTGTTTTTCTTCGACATAGTCCGGATGGAGGCGCCGCACACGCTGGTGTGGCGCTGGCATCCCGGATTCAAGGACCCGGCGATGGACTACTCACAGGAGCCCATGACGGAGGTCACGTTCCGGCTGGAAGCGGCCGAAGGGGGCACTCGGCTGACGATCGTGGAATCCGGGTTCGACAAGATCCGCCCGGAGCGGCGGATGAAGGTCTTCGGAGAGAACAGCCATGGCTGGGACGAGCAGATCAAGTTCATCCAAAAGCATGTCGAGCGCTAAGCCCGCGCGGCTCTTTGCCGCTCTGGGCGATCCGCTGCGGTTGCGCTTGGTGACGCGCCTGGGCGACGGCGGTCCACTTTCGATCACCGAACTGACGTCGGGCTCGCGGGTTTCGCGGCAGGCGGTCACCAAGCACCTGCGCGTGCTCGAGGGCGCGGGGCTGGCGCGCTCGCGCCGTCACGGCCGTGAGCGCCGGTGGGAGCTGGATGGCGACGAACTCGCCGCCGCACAGGCGCAACTAGAGAAGGTCGCGGCGCAGTGGGATCGCCGGCTGGCGCGCCTGAAGGCATTGGTCGAAACGGACTAGAGGCTGCGCACGATCTCTTCGAGCCGGCGAGCGATCTCGTGCTCGTCGGCGTCGGCAGGGAAGCGGACGGGGTCGCCGATCCTTACGCGGATGCGTCCCCAGGGCGCGAAGCCTCGCCAGCCCTGTTGCTTGGTCTCCCACAGGCCGTCGATGCGCATAGGCACCACGGGCACTCCAAGGCCCTTGGCCAGCAGACCGATGCCGCTGCGGAAGGGCGCGAGCCTCCCGTCGCGCGTGCGCAGGCCTTCGGGAAATACGAGCACGCTGTAGCCGCGATCGATGGACTCGCCGGCGAAAGCAAAGCTCTCGCGGAAGCCGCTGGTCTTGGGCAGAGGAAAGACATTGAACAGCGCGGTCATCAGCCAGTACGACGCCTGATAGATGGGCCGCAGAAAGACGCTCCCACCCTCCGGACGATGGAGGCTGCGGACGATCTCGGCCTCCATGGCGACGGCGAGGCGGCGGCGCAGGCGGAAGGGAAGTGCGGCCAGGATGTAGCCGACGTCGATGTAGGCAACGTGGTTGCTGATGACCAGCACAGGTCCGCGCGTGGCGGCGAGGCGCTCACGGCCCGTGAAGCGCGGCCCGGAGAGCAGGTAAGTCGCGGGCCAGGTCACGAGGTGATAGACGAGCACGCGAATCGCCTGGACCAGTGCGCTTTGCGCCCAGCGCGGATACGAGTAGCGGGGCGCGGCGGTTGGCGGAGAGACGCCCGGCGCCGAAAGCATCTTCTCCAGGTCGCTCACGGTCTGGACCTCAGAGAACGCAGCATCGCTGATGGCGACCTGATAGCGGTCTTCAAGCGCAAGCTGCAACTCGACGCGCTCAAGCGACGTGAGCCCCAGCTCACCCTCGCCACTGCGCTGCCCGCTGCGTATCTGCGCCAGCAGATCCGCGACGCCGCCTTTCGATGAAGCGGTTGCGGCCGCGCGTCCGGCGAAGTGCTCCTGCGCTCGCGCCTGGATCTCCGCCATGCGCGGCTTCTGCGTGGCGGTGCGGGGGAAGTCGGCCTCCGGCCAGGCGTACCAATGCCGCAGTTGCTGGAACGGCGGCAGGGCACGATTCACCTCGCGAACGACGTCATCGGCGGCGGCCGTGCCGCGCAGCAGCAGGACAGCCGCGGGCTCGGCGTTGCCGCCGCGGCCGAAGCCGAAGACCACGGCGTCGCGCACGCGCGGGTCGCGGCGGAGCGCGCTCTCGAGGTCCTGCGGGTAGACCTTCATGCCCTCGGGCGTGACGATGACGTTCTTTTGTCGACCCTTGAAGCGGAGGAAGCCTTCGGCGTCGAGCTCCCCGAGGTCGCCGGTGCGGAGCCAGCCTTCTTCGCCGCTCACCGGACGCAGCTCGCCGCCCTGCCAGTAATTGCGCGCGATGGACTCGCCCCGCACGAGGATCTCGCCCGTCTCGCTCAGCTTGAGGACGCGTCCGGGGAGGACTTTGCCGATGGAGCCGGCGCCGCGACGGAAGGGATGATTCACGCTGACCAGGGAAGTGGTCTCGGTGAGGCCGTAGCCCTGTAGCACCACGATGCCGATGCGTCCCCAGAACTCCTCGCTGCCGGGGTCGAGCGTGGCCCCGCCGGAGACGATGGCCCAGAAGCGCCAGCCGAAGAGCGAATGGATGGCGCGGAAGCGCAACCAGCGCCGCCACGCCTTCTCGCCTTGCGCCGCGGCGAACTGGCGCAGGAGCCAGCCGTCGCCTTTCTGCTCGTCGGCCCAGCGCTCCACGTGCGCCTGCAACGATTCGATCATGCGCGGCACCGCGATGAGCAGCGATACCTTCTCCCGCTTGACAGCGCGCAGGACTTCTCCGGGAGCCTGACGCTCGGGAAAAACGACCACCGCGCCCAGCAGCGGCGGAAGGAAGACGCCCATGAACTGCCCGAAGACATGGCTGAGAGGCACCAGGTCGAGAAAGCGGAGCGGATGAAACCAGCGCTCGTACTTCAGGTACTTCGCGATCTCGCCTTCGAATGGTTCCAGGTTCGCGAGTACGTTGCCGTGGGTGGTGACCACGCCTTTCGGTTCGTTCGTTGTCCCGGAGGTGAAGATGATCTGCAGCGGGTCTTCGCGGGTAAGTGCGGTGAAGTCTGTCGCCGGAGGGTGCTTGGCGACCGTGGCCGGAACGTCCTCCAGAATGAGGTGCGGCAAGTCGGCGACTTGCGCTGGCAGCGAGCGGGAGCAGACCAGCCACTTCGCGCTGACCTCGGCGTGGATACGGCGCACGAAATCGGCAGAGCCGACGCGATCCAGCGGCACCACGACCACGCCGCGCATCATGCAGCCGAGGAAGACGCTGACCCACTCGGCGGAATCTTCACCCCAGAGCAAAAGGCGGTCGCCCGGGCGCAGGCCGCGCACATTGAGCTCGGCGGCGAAGCGGGCGGCGGTCTCGCGCACCTGGCCGTACGTCCACACCTCGCGGCGCAGGCCGCGCATCTGAACGTAGGCCGGCCCCCGCGCGTGGCGGTCAAAGTAGTCCAGCCAGCCGAGGAGCGACGTTCGTCCCATAGGCGGATTTTCGCACGTAGCGGCGGTCTATACTCGGGCGATGGCCACTCCGCACACTTCATCTGGGACCGGGTCGGTGGTTCTGCTGTCGCAGAACGACGTGCGCCGCCTACTGACCATGCCCGATTGCATCGCGGCGGTGGAGCAGGCGTTCCGGCTCTACGGGGAAGGCAAGACGACGAAGCCCGGAGTGCTGGGCGTCCATACCGAAGGCGGCGGGTTCCATATCAAGGCCGGGATCCTGGGCGAAGAGAAGCCGTACTTTGTCGCCAAGGTGAACGGAAATTATCCGGGGAACCCGGGGCGCGGGCTGCCCACGATACAAGGTGTGCTGTACCTGGCCGACGCGCGCAACGGCGTACCGCTGGCGCTGATGGATTCAGCCGAGATCACCAACCTGCGCACCGGCGCGGCCACGGGCATCGCGGCCAAGTACCTGGCGCGCAAGGACTGCGCGACGGCGCTGCTCATCGGCTGCGGCGTGCAGGCGCGGACTCAACTGCAGGCGCTGGCGGCCGTGCTGCCGCTCAAGCAGGTCTTCGCGTACAGCATCGACGCCGCGCAGGCCAAAGCCTTTGCGCAACGCATGGCGGCGGAGCTGCGCATCGATGTGACGCCGGCGGAGGATTTCCGCTCCGTCATCGGCAGATGCGACGCCTGCGTCACGTGCACGACTGCGCACGAATGGTTCCTAAGCGCCGCGGATGTGCCGCCGGGAATGTTCATCGCCGCTGTGGGCGCAGACAACGAACACAAGCAGGAGCTCCAGCCCGAATTGCTTGCCAAGGCCAAGGTCGTGACCGACATCACCGACCAGTGCGCCGCGATGGGCGACCTGCACCACGCGCTCGCCGCCGGGTTGTTCACGAGGGACCGCGTCCATGCCGAACTCGGTGAGATCGTGGCCGGTAAGAAGCCGGGCCGGACGTCGACCCAGGAGATCACCATCTTCGACAGCACCGGGATGGCGTTGCAGGACGTAGCCGCGGCGGTGGCGGTGTATGAAGCCGCCGCGCTTCAAGGCTCAGCCCAGCGGTTCGGGCTGGTTGACCGGTCTTCTTAGGCAATCTCTCTATTTACAACCCTGCAGGCGGGATTTATGTTGTCCGCGGCCCGGAAGCCTGAAAAACCCACCAGGAGTCATCCATGGCAGATAAGTATTTGAGCCAGGTAGCGCAATTGACCGCTTTGCGCCACTGCCCCAAACAAGGGCCATTCGGCGAGAGCGACGGCGTCGCGATCGGCAACCGCAACGGCTACATCGTGGCCATCGGCCCGGCGAAAGACGGCGATCAGAGCACCATCAGCATCATGGTGCGTTTTCCTGAGGTCCCGGAAGAAACGGTGCGCGCCGCGCTGCGGCACAGCAGCACGCTGGCCGTGGCGCTGGAGACGGGCAGCGTGGAAGATAAGCACCTGAAGAAGGCGACCCTCGGCCCGGATGTGCTGCTGTGGAAGCTGGAGTACACCTTCGGCAAGCCGAAAGCGGAAAAAGTAGCCGCGCTGGCCATCGCGCTGGCGGACAGCCTAAAGGGCGCGGTACCAGACTTCCAAGGCAAGTGCGAGAACTGCCGTTCACAGTCAGTCTCGGAGATCATGCTGATGAACGGCATTCCCGTGTACTACTGCGGAAGCTGCCAGTTCAAGCTGCAAGGCGAGACGGAGCAGATCGCCCGCGATTATGAAGCCATGGACGCGAATATCTTCAACGGCGTGCTCTTCGGCTTCGCCGCGTCCGTGGTAGGAGCCATCGCGTGGGGCGGCGTGGCGTACGCCCTCAACCGTATCTTCCTGTGGGGCGCCATCCTCATCGGCTACATGGTGGCTTGGGCGGTGATCAAAGGGATGGGCCGCATCAACCTGGCCGGGCAGGTCTCCATCGGAGTGTTCACGGTCCTCAGCGTACTGATGGGCGACGTACTTTTCTACACGCTCAGCGTGATGAAGTTGGAGCAAGTGCCCTTCAGCATGGAGTTGGTGACGAATATCGTCGCCAACTTCTGGGCCATCGAGACTGACTCGGATGGAGGGCTATTCTCGCTCCTCTTTGCCCTGGGCGGCGCCGGGTATGCTATCTACACCAAAGGTCGAAAACCGAAGTTTCAGGCCATATTCGAGCCCCTGGCTCCCGCCGATCAGGCGAAGGCTGTAGGATTGGGATAGAGCTTCCGCGGCGAAAACCTGTGCATCCGCCGAGTTTTCGCCGCGCTCTATTCACCCCATGCCTGAGAGCAGTCCCAAACCCAAGCCCAGCAAGGTCATGCGCCTGCGCCACGTGCTGCCGGACGTGTGGGCACTGGTGGTCCCGCGCTGGCCCCTGCTGGCGGTGGGTCTGGTGTTGATGAGCATCAACCGCATCTCGGGGCTGGTGCTGCCGTGGTCGACCAAGTACCTGATCGACGACGTCATCGGCAAGCAGGAAGTCTGGCTGCTGAAGCCACTGATCCTGGGCGTGGCCACCGCGACCGCCATCCAGGCCATCACGTCTTTCTCCCTCACGCAACTTCTGTCTAAGGAAGCGCAGCGGCTCATCGCCGAGCTGCGGCGCAAGGTGCAGCAGCATGTGGGCCGGCTGAGCGTGGCGTATTACGACGAAAACAAGTCCGGCAATCTAGTGGCGCGCATCATGAGTGACGTGGAGGGTGTGCGCAACCTCATCGGCACCGGGCTGGTGGAGTTTGCGGGCGGACTGCTCACCGCGGCCATTGCGCTGGTGATGCTGTTCCGCATCAGCGCCACGATGACGATGCTGGCCTTTGCGTTTGTAGTGGCCTTCGGCATCGCGGCCAATATCGCCTTCGGGACCATTCGCCCTATCTTTCGCGAGCGGCACAAGATCCACGCTGAGGTTGCGGGACGGCTGACCGAGTCCATCGGCGGTGTGCGGGTTGTGAAGGGCTATCACGCCGAAGCGCGCGAGGCAGAGGTCTTCTCCGGCGGCGTGCAGCGTCTGCTCGACAACGTGCTGAAGACGCTGACGGCAACGTCAGTGATGGGGCTCTCCTCTACCGTGCTGCTGGGCGTGGTGGGCACGCTCATCATGTACTTCGGCGCCAAGCAGATACTGGCCGGCACGCTGACCATCGGCGGATTCTTTACCTACACGCTGTTCCTCGGCTTCCTGGTGGCGCCGGTGATCCAGATCGTCGCCATCGGCACGCAGCTCACCGAGGCGCTGGCCGGCCTGGAGCGCACCCGCGAGATCTTGCAGGAGCGCCCGGAAGACGAACTACCCAGCCGCACGCGTTCGCTGGGGCCGATTCGCGGCGAAGTCATCTTCGACAACGTGGAGTTCGCCTACGAAGAGCCGAAGACGGTGCTCAACGGCGTGAGCTTCCAGGCCGACCCCGGTACGGTGACGGCGCTGGTGGGGTCGTCGGGTTCGGGGAAGTCGACGATCATCGGATTGCTGGCGGCGTTCTACGTGCCGACCAAAGGCCGCATCCTGGTCGACGGGGTGGACTTATCCACGGCGCGGCTGGAGTCCTACCGCACCCAGCTCGGCGTGGTGCTGCAGGAGTCGTTCCTCTTTGACGGCACCATCCGGGAGAACGTGGCGTTCTCGCGTCCCAACGCGACCGAAGAGCAGATCCTGCGCGCATGCCGCATCGCGCGCGTGGATGAGTTCGCCGAACAGCATGCGGCCAAGTACGACACGGTCGTCGGCGAGCGCGGGGTGAAGCTGAGCGGCGGCCAGCGGCAGCGCATCTCCATCGCACGCGCCATCCTGGCGGACCCGCGCATCCTCATCCTTGACGAAGCGACGTCGAGCCTGGACTCCGAGTCCGAGCAGCTCATCCAGGAAGGGCTGCAGTTCCTCATGCAGGGGCGCACGACGTTTGTCATCGCGCACCGGCTCTCGACCATCCGCCGCGCCGACCAGATCCTGGTCATCGAGGGCGGCAGAGTAGTGGAGCGCGGAACCCATCAGCAGCTCTATGATGCCGCGGGGCGCTATCGCACGCTCTACGACAAGCAGCACCAGGTGGAGTCGAACCTGTTCCTGGCGCCGGGCGAGGGCGACAAGGTAGAGGAGAATGGCGAGAAAGACGACGCCGAGCCGAGCGCGGCCAGCCTGCTGCGCGGGGAGTAGAATACCCGCCACATGATCGCCCACCTGCGCGGACGCCTATTGAGCAAGTCTCCGAACCAGGCCGTGATCGAGGCCGGCGGCGTCGGCTACGACGTGACCATCAGCATTCCTACATTCTCTGACCTGCCGAACGCGGGAGCCGAGGTCGCGCTGCACGTGCACACGCATGTGCGCGAAGACGCGCTGGCGCTGTTCGGTTTCCTGCGCGCGGAAGAGAAGCGGTTGTTCGAGAAGCTCATCAGCGTGAGCGGCATCGGGCCCAAGCTGGCGATCACGATCCTGAGCGGGATGTCGGCGGAGTTCATGGTGGCGGCCATCCGCAGCAATGACGTGGCCCAGCTCACCAAGATCCCCGGCATCGGCAAGAAGACAGCCGAGCGCATGGTGCTGGAGCTGCGTGACAAGCTGGACGCCTTCGGGGCCACACCTTCCATGCCCAAGGCCAGCCCGGTGGAGGAAGATGTGCTCTCCGCGCTGGTGAACCTTGGTTATCAGCGTCCGGCGGCGGAAAAAGCCGTGAGCAAGGCGGCGGAGAATGGCACCGGCAACGCGTTCGAGTCGCTGTTCAAGGAAGCGCTGGCGATGCTGCGGAAGTAGCTACGCCCGGACTTCCGTCCGCGCGCCGACCGGAGTATTCGCCTGGTCGGGAAAGCCATCCGCGGTCGTCGCCTCCCAGAGAGAGGTATCGCGCAGCAGGCGGCTGACCAGGGCGGTGTGCATCGCGTGGCCGGCGCGGTCGGCGACGACGCGCCCGAAGATGCGGTGCCCGAGTAGCGCGAGGTCGCCGATGAGGTCCAGCACCTTGTGGCGCACGAACTCGTCGGGATAGCGCAGCGGGCCGTTCTTCAATCCGGTCTGGGTGAGTACGAGCGCATTATCTTCCGAGGCACCGCGGATCAATCCCATTTTGCGCATCGCCTCGGCTTCATGGAGAAAGCCGAACGTGCGGGCGGCGGCAATGTCGCGGCGGTAGAAGTCACCATCCATGTCCGGCAGGCCGTCGGCGTTGCGCCCCATGAGCTCGACCTCGAAGCGTTCCTTGCCGATGAGCGGATGCTTGAAGTCGATGGCATAGGAGACCGAGTAGCCGTTCGCGGGATACACCGCGATGAACTTGTCGCCGTCGCGGACTTCCACTTCTTCCAGGATGCGGAGGTAGACGCGCTTCTTGCGCTGCGGCTTGAGGCCGGCCTTGAGGATCATCTCGACGAAGGGCTGCGCGCTGCCGTCGAGGATGGGGAGTTCGAGGTTGTCGAGCTCGACGATGGCGTTGTCCACGCCCACGCCGATGAACGCCGAGAGCAGATGCTCGGTAGTGGAGATGAGCACGCCCTTCTTCATCAAGCTGGTGGCGTAACTTACCTTGGCGACGTTGCGTCCGGTGGCCTCGATCTCAAAGCCGTCGAGATCCACGCGGCGGAAGACCACGCCGGTTCCGCTTGCCGCCGGCAGGATGCGCAGCTTGACCGGCGCACCGCTGTGCAGGCCCACGCCGTGACATTCGACGGGCATGCGGATTGTTTGTTCAAACGCCAAAATGCGTCCGCTTTCTCGCTAAGTAATAGATTACACGGGGATGAAGAAGATGCGCGTGTGGTAAAAAAGCCACACATTTTCGGGATTTGATGGTGCGGTAAGTGGCGAAATTGCCACAGAGCTACTTTTTCTTGCCGAAGCTCACCGGCGGCGGGACGAAGAGGGAGTCCGCAAAGCCGTTGTTGTAGGTGACGGTGTTGAGGAAGCGCTGGCCGCTCATCTTGCCGTTCTGGGTGGCGGTGAGCAGGAACGGAGTCTGGATCCCGTCGACCAGGCGATAGTTGTCGTACAGCTCCGCCTCCTCCCACATCTCGCGCATCTCGGTGTTGCGCCAGGTGTAGGACTTCTTCACCGGCAGCAGCGTCTTGAGGTCGAGATAGAGAGTGACGCTCTGGTTGCTGGCGTTCATCAGGCTGATCTGGTGGACGCGCTTGGTCTCGCTGATTGTCTCGCCCTCATAGAAGAAGGCCGTCTTGGGGTCAGAGACCCATTCGCGCAGAATGCGCTCCAGCGTGAACTGCTTGCGGCGATTGTGGTCGGCGATCTCGGCGGCGTCCTGCTCCCGCGTGCCGTGGTAAGTGGTCTCGTAGGCCTTGTCGCCGGTGCGGATGATGGTCCAGTCCCCGTCGCGGAAAAAGTCGTAACGCTCCTTGTCGTAAGGCACGTAAGAGCGGGTGAACGGCACGCCCACGCCGCGGGACGCGCCGGTGCGGTCGAAGCCGTAGCCGCGGCCTTGCTGCTTTACGTCACGGATGCCCAGGTACCTGGCGCCGCCTAGCGCCTGGATGGACTGCTGCACGAGCTGCTTGGCTTTCAGCGCGCCGGCATCGGCGTTGACGCCCTGCGCGAGCGCAGCCGCACTGAGCAGGAAAAACGTGAACAAGGACTTCATCGGTATGTTGATTAGACGCACAAATGAACCCTTCGGCTGCTCATAAGTCGCCATAAGCCGCAGAAAGGCGAGCCGCAAGCTCGTCTTTCAGCTTCTCGCCGGCGAAACTGGCGCGCAGCGCATACAGATTCGCCTGCTCGAACTGGTCCTTTCCCCAGCCAAAGGCCGCGTGCAGGCGTTCGTACTCCTCCGTCAGGGTGACATTGCACACCGTGCGCGCGTCCGTGTTGACGTTGAACGAGAGCCCTGAGTCCGGCAGGTCCTTGATCGGATGCTGCTCGTAGGCTTCATACATATTCGTCTGGATGTTGCTTGTGGGGCAGACCTCCAGGTGTATGCCGGTGTGGCGCAGGTGCTCAACCAGCTTGGGGTCCTCCAGACTGCGGATACCGTGCCCGATGCGCGACGGCTGGAGGTGCTTGAGCGTCTTCCACACGCTCTCCGGTCCGGAGGCTTCGCCGGCGTGGGCGATGCGGCCCAGGTGCTTCTCGACGGCGTAAGCGAAGGCGGGGAGGTGGGCGTCGAGCGGATAGCCGGCCTCGTCGCCGGCGATATCGAGCGCGACCACGCGCCGCCCGCGGAACTTCTCAACCAGCTTGGCGGTCTCCATGCTCTGCATGGTGTTGTAGTGGCGCAGGGTACAGAGGATGAGGCCGGCGTGGATTCCGGTGCGGCGGCTGGCGGCGTCGAGGGCGGAGTCGACGACCTCGACTACCTGTTCGGCTTTCAGTCCCTGGTCCAAGTGCAGCAGCGGCGCGAAGCGCACTTCGACGTAGATGAGGTTGTCTTCGGCAAGCTGCGCGAAAAGGTCGTCGACGGCGAGGCAGAGCGCCTCTTCACTCTGCATGAGCGCCACGCTGCGCGGCGGGCACTGCAGAAAGTCTGCCAGGTTGGTGCAGCGCGCCGGCGCGATGTACTGCGATTCAAAGATGGCGCGGGTCACATCCGGCTTCAGGCGTGAGACCAGGTTGTAGCTGAGCGAGCAGTCCAGGTGCAGGTGCAGCTCGACTTTGGGGAGTCGCCTGAGGTCGAGGGCCATGCTATCCCGCGAGTACCGCGCCGCCGTTCACGTTGAGCACCTCGCCGGTGATGAAGCCGGCGTGCGGCGTGCAGAGAAAGAGGATGCAGGCCGCGATCTCCTCGGGCGTCCCGACGCGGCCCAGCGGGATGGTGCGGAAGATGCGCTCGCGCATGGCCGGGTCGTTGATGGCGGGCGCGGCCATGTCGGTATCCACCCAGCCGGGCGCCACGCAATTCACGTGGATGCCTTCCGGCGCGAGCTCGGTGGAAAGTCCCTTGACCATGCTGATGACGGCGCCCTTGCTGGCGGCGTAGTCGCTGTGGAAGGCTTCGCCGCGCTGCCCCGCGGTGGAGCTGATGATGACTACATGGCCGCCGGATTTCTGCTGCTTCATCTGCGCCACGCCGCGCTTGATGAGGCCAAAGACGCTGTCCAGATTGATGCCCATGGTCTTCTGCCACTGCTGCTCGGACATGCGGTCGATGGGCACGTCCTGCGCCGGCCAGATACCGTGATTGGCCACCAGGATGTCGAGCTTGCCGAAGTGGGCGATGCATTGCTCTACCATCTCCGCGCCGGACTCGGCGCGGTCGAGCTGCACCTGCATGAACGCGCAGTTCTCGCGGCCGAGCTCGCGCACCAGGTTCTCCGCCGGGGTCTGCGCGCGCTGATAGTTGAAGAAGACCTTGGCGCCGGCGGCGACGAACATCCGCACCGTGGCCGCGCCGATACCCCGCGAGCCGCCGGTGACCAGCGCTACCTTGCCGGTGATGTCCAGATTGACGGGCATGGGTGCCTGACAGGGTAGTGAAGGGAAGGGCGCGATGCAAGCCGCGGTTCATTTACGATGGAAGCATGGCCCGACCTGTTCCCCTCGGCACGCGCGCGCAGATCCAGCGCACCGTCGAGTTCAAGCACACACTGACCGCCCACCATGACAAGCTGCCGCCCGTTCTGACCACGCCGGACATGATCGGCTGGATGGAGTTCGCCTGCTACCTGGCGACGGAACCCTTCTGCGAAGGCGACGAGACCACCGTCGGCACTGCGATCCACGTGCGCCACCTGGCGCCCACCGGCATCGGCAGCGTGGTGACGGCGGAGGCCGAGCTGGAGCGCATCGAGGGCCGCTTCCACATCTTCAAGGTGACCGCGCGGGACGATCATCAGGTGCTGGGCGATGGGCACGTGCACCGGGCGTTCGTGAGTTTTTCGAAGTTCGTGGAGAAGAAGGGCGTGAAGAAGTAGTGGCATTCGGCTTTCAACTCGAAGCGACTGCGGGACTCGCGCGTTTGGGTCGGATGACCACCCCCCACGGCGAGGTCGAGACCCCCGTCTTCATGCCCGTCGGCACGCTGGCGACGGTCAAGGGCATTCCGCAGCATCTGCTTGAAGAGCTCGGCGTACAGATACTGCTCAACAACACCTACCACCTGTATCTGCGTCCGGGGACGAAGCTGATCCGGGAGTTGGGCGGCGTGCACAAGTTCATGGCGTGGGAGCGCGCCATCCTCACTGACTCCGGCGGCTTCCAGGTCTTCAGCTTGAACGAGCTGCGCAAGGTCAGCGAAGAAGGCGTGCAGTTCCGCTCGCACCTGGACGGCTCTTCGCATTTTTTCACCGCCGAGAGCGCGATGGAGGCGCAGATCGCGCTCGGCGCCGACATCATCATGGCCTTCGACGAGTGCACCGAGTATCCCGCCGACCGCGCCCGCGCGCAGGCCTCCATGGAGATGACGGCGCGCTGGGCCCGCCGCAGCAAAGACCACTTTGAAGCGCACAAGCACGAGGTGCCGTGGCATGACGAGCGAAATAGCGCGAGGCAGGCGCTCTTCGGCATCGTGCAGGGCGGTGTGTACCCCGACCTGCGCGCCGAGTCAGCCCGGCGCACCGTCGAGATCGGCTTTCCCGGATACGCCATCGGCGGGTTGAGCGTCGGTGAGCCGCGCCATCTGACGCGTGAAGTGATCGAATGTACGTTACCGCACCTTCCAGCCGACAAGCCGCGCTACGTGATGGGCGTGGGCTATCCGGAAGAGATTGTCGAGTATGCCGCGATGGGCGTCGACATGATGGACTGCGTGCTGCCCACGCGCGCCGCGCGCCACGGGCTGCTTTTCACCTCCGAAGGGCGGCTCAACATCAAGAATGTGCGTTTTGCGGCGGACCAGGGGCCTCCCGACCCGCGGTGCAAATGCTGGGTGTGCCGGCGCTACACGCGGGCTTATCTGCGGCACCTTTTCACCACCGGCGAGGGCCTGGCCGCGGTGCTCAACACCGCCCACAATCTGGCCTATTACCTTGACACTATGCGGTCTGTACGTCATGCTATAAAGCTTGGGGAACTGTCCGGCCTGCTGACAGAGGTGCGGTCGCAATATGCGGCCCGCGCCGCGGAAAAGCAGCCTGAATAGCGCACCCCCCGGATGTGGCAGTCCCTGTCCCGGCTGGCCCAGCTAGACCAAATAAAGAAGGAAGTCCTGTAGCCCGATAGCATCAGCGCGCCGCCCGGAAAACAGCGCGCACCGCGAACGAAATCCACACAGATCAAAGGCAGAAAAGACCCTTGTACGCGTTTCCCCTTGCGACTGGCGTGAACAACCTGACCGCCCTGCTGGCCCAGGCCGAAGGCGGCAGCCCCCTTATCGGCCTGCTTCCGCTCGTATTCATCTTCGTCATCTTCTATTTCCTTCTCATCCGCCCGCAGCAGAAGCGCCAGAAAGAGTGGGCCGCCAAGCTCGAGACGCTCAAGAGCGGCGACCGCGTGGTCACCAGCGGCGGCATCAAGGGCACCATCATCGCGGTGAAGGACGATTGCTTCCACCTGCGCGTCCCGCCGGACAACCTGCGGCTGGAAGTGGTGAAGTCCAGCGTGGTGTCAGTGGCGGTGGAAGAGAAGGCAAGTTAACGGACCCTCATGAAAAAGAACCTCGGCATAAAAACGGCAATCATCATCGTGACCCTGCTGGTATTCACGCTGGGCATCTTCTATGGACGCCCCAGCAACTGGGGACGGGCGCAGGAAGCCATCAAGAAAGACGGCCTCAAGGGCGGGATCCTCAGCAGCATCAGCCTTGGCCTTGACCTCAAGGGCGGCACGCACCTCATCCTGCAGGTGATGGTGCAAGAGGCCGTGAACGCGGAGACAGAAAAGACCATTCAACTGCTGCAGGACGAACTCCGCGCCAAGAATGTGGCCTATGCGGAGATCTCCAAGCCGGTCGACCGGCCGGAGCAGATCCTCGTCAAGGGCGTGCCCTCTGACCAGGTCGGCACGGTGCGGGAGCTGGCGGGCGAGCAGTTGACCGATTACGTCCTCGGCTCACAAGGCAGTGACATCACCATCACGCTGAAGCCCAGCACCATCCGCGAGATCGAGACCAAGGCGGTCTCGCAGTCGATTGAGACCATCCGCTCCCGCGTGGACACCCTGGGCGTGGCCGAGCCGGTCATCCAGGAGCACGGCCTGGGCGAACACCAGATCCTGGTGCAACTGCCCGGCGTGGACGATCCCGCGCGCGTGAAAGACATCATCCAGTCCACCGCGATGCTGGAGATCAAGCAGTCCTACGGTGAATACGCGACCGAGCAAGAAGCGCTGAGCAACTCCGGCCCGGACAAGATGGTGCTGAAGGGCGGCCCGGGTTCGCGCAATCCTTCCGGCTTCTACGTGGTATCGCGCCGCTCAGTGGTAGGCGGGCGCGACATCCGCGACGCCTCGATGCAGCGCGACGAGAACGGACGTCCGGCGGTCACCTTCAACCTGACGCGCGATGCGGGCAGCCGCTTCGCCGCGTTCACGGGGGCGAACGTCGGCAACTTCCTGGCGATCGTACTGGATAACAAGGTGCGTGAAGCTGCCAGCATCCAGGAGCAGATCCGCGACCAGGTGCGCATCACCGGCAGCTTCACGGAAGAAGCGGCGCGGGACCTGGCGCTGGTGCTGCGCTCCGGCGCGTTGCCGGCGAGCATCCGCTATCTCGAAGACCGCCCCGTCAGCGCTTCGCTGGGCGCCGATTCCGTGCGCCAGGGCGTGACCGCCGCCGTCGTGGGACTCATTGCGGTCGTGGTCTTCATGTTCATTTATTACCGCGGGTCGGGGCTGAACGCGAACCTGGCCCTGCTGCTGAACCTGATCATCCTGCTCGGGTTGCTGGGCTTCTCCGGTGCGACGCTCACGCTGCCGGGCATCGCCGGTGTGATCCTGACGATCGGCATGGGCGTGGATTCGAACGTGCTCATCTTCGAGCGCATCCGGGAAGAGCTGCGGGCCGGCAAGATGCCGGGCACCGCGGTGGAGCAGGGCTTCTCCCGCGCGTGGCTGACCATCATCGATACGCACGTGACCACCATCGTCTCGGCGCTGATCCTGTTCATCTTCGGCTCCGGCCCAGTGCGCGGCTTTGCCGTGACGCTGGCCTTCGGTCTGCTGGCCAACTTGTTCACGGCGGTGTTCGTCTCGCGCGTGATCTTCGATTTCATCCTGAACCGCCACCAGCGCGGCGAGCCGCTCAGCATTTAGGGGACAACGATCCACATGATGCAATTCTTCCATGACGTAAACATTGACTGGCTGGGCAAGATGAAGGTCTATGCCGCCCTGACCGTGGTCATCATCCTGATGGGCATATACACCTTCTTCCTCGGCCGCGGAGTTCCGCTGGGCGTGGACTTCAAGGAAGGCACCATCGTCTATGTGAAATTCGCGCCGGGCACGCGCGCCGAGGACATCCGCACCGCAGTGCAGAACGGCGGCGTGAAGGAAGCCCGCATCCAGGGCTACGGACCAGCCGCGGACAATGAATACCTCATCGCGCTGGAGACCGCCCCCAACGAGCAGGCGCTCGACGCCGGCAAGCAGGCCATCGTCGCCGCGCTCGACGCGTCACCCCTGAAGGGCAAGTTCGAGGTGCGCAAGGCGGACATCGTCGGTCCCCAGGTCGGCGACCAGCTGCGGCGGCAGGCATTGCTTGCGACCGCGTATTCGATGGTCGGAATGCTGATCTACCTGGCCTTTCGCTTCGAGTTCATTTACGGCCTGGCAGCGGTGATAGCGGTCATCCACGACACCTGGTTCACCCTGGCCGTCTTCAGCTTGACGGGAACGGAAATAAGTCTTACGGTTATCGCCGCGCTACTGACCCTCATGGGTTACTCCATGAACGATACGATCGTCATCTTCGACCGTATCCGGGAGAACCTGAAAGTGTCGCGGCGCGAGTCATTCATCGAGGTCGCCAACAAGAGCATCAACCAGACTCTGAGCCGTACGGTGCTGACCTCTGGTTTGACCTTCCTCACAGTGCTGGCTTTGTATTTGTTTGGTGGACAGGTGCTGCACGGGTTTTCCTTTGCCCTGGTAGTCGGCATCTTAATCGGTACTTATTCTTCGATTGCCGTAGCAGTCCCCGTGGTAGTGCTCTATGACAATTGGAAGATGAGCCAGACAGGCCGTGCAGCCGGAAAGGGCGAGGCACGGGAGTCTGGAAAGCGGGAAAAAGTAAGGGCCTAAGCATCTGGCTTTTGGGATCTTTTGCAGTTGGCACTGGGAGCAAAACCGTTGCCCCCGGTGTCTATTAGCAAGACGGTTAAGGTAGTCCCGGAACGGAGTTAAGGCGATGTTTGAAGATAGCCTTTTAGAATCAACAGGGCGGATCAAGACCCGCACTGGATGGACGACCCTGCTTTCGGTCGTGATCCAGGTGACCATCGTGGGCATTCTGATCCTTATTCCCCTGATCTATACCGAGGCCCTGCCAAAGGCCTCGCTGACGACCTTTCTGGTGGCTCCTCCGCCACCCCCGCCGCCTCCGCCGCCTCCGGCTGCGACCCCGACGGTGGTGAAGAAGGTCCAGACCGACATCGTGGACGGCGCGCTGCGCACGCCCACCAAGATTCCCGACAAGATCGTCAAAGTGGTTGAGGACGATGCCCCGGCGCCCCAGACAGGCGTCTTTGGCGGCGTCCCCGGCGGCGTTCCCGGCGGCTCTGCGGGCGGCGTGATCGGCGGCGTGCTGGGCGCGATGAACACGGCCCCGCCCAAGGTGGCGGTGCAGAAGGTCCGGGTTTCGCAGGGCGTGCTGCAGGGCAATGCCATCAGCCAGCCCAAGCCCATTTACCCGGCCATCGCCAAGAGCGCGCGCATTTCCGGCTCAGTGGTGCTGGCGGCGACGATCAGCAAGAATGGGAACATCGAAAACCTCCGGCTCATCAGCGGGCATCCTATGTTGGTGCCTGCGGCCATGGACGCCGTGAAGCAGTGGCGGTACAAGCCCTACATGCTGAACGGCGAGCCGGTCGAGGTGGAAACCTCGATCACCGTGAATTTCACTATCGGTGGATAGACGGCGGGCGGTCCGCGCAAGCGGGCCGCCGCTGGTCGTCCCCCAGGCCCTGTAATACGGTTTTGTTCATTCCCGATTCATAAAGGTACGGACCGCAAGCAACGCCATTCAAAAGTTTCCTTTGAAATGGAAAAGAACTGAACGAGGAGAAATCTGACTCATGGTATTTGAATCCATCGCAACTGAAGCACTGTCGCTGCTGGGAACCCAGGCGTCGGTGGGCTGGGACCCGGTTTCTTTGTGGAACCAGATGGGCTGGCTGGGACGCGCTGTCGTCATCATCCTGTTCGTCCAATCCGCGTGGTCGATCGGCGTGATGATCGACCGCTACATCGCCTTCAATGCCGCGCGTAAGCAGTCGCGCCTCTTCGCCCCGGCGGTCGCCGGCGCGTTGCGCGAGGGCAAGATCGAAGAAGCGATCCGCATCGCGGAGCGCAACAAGAAGAGCCACCTGGCCAAAGTGGTGACCGCCGGCCTGCAGGAGTTCCGGGCTCACAGTGAGTCCAATGAGATCTCCGGCGAGCAGGTGGAGGCCAGCAAGCGCGCCCTGGAGCGCGCCGAAGCCATCGTCCACGCGGAACTGAAGCGCGGCCTGGGTTCGCTGGCGACCATCGGCTCCACGGCGCCGTTCGTCGGCCTGCTGGGCACGGTCGTCGGCATCCTCGCGGCCTTCAAGAAGATCTCCGAGACCAAGGCGGCCGGTCTGGCGTCGGTCGCGGGCGGTATCTCTGAAGCGCTGGTGACCACGGCTGTGGGCCTGTTCGTCGCCATCCCGGCGGTGATGATGTACAACTACTTCACTTCGAAGGTGGAAGCGTTCGACGTGGAGATGGACAACTCCTCCAGCGAGCTGGTGGACTACTTCATCAAGCGCAGCGGGAAGGCCGTACGCTAAGCCCGGAGACAGGATCGCCGCATGGCACTCGCTAAGAGAACCGGAACATTCAACTCGGACATCAACGTGACCCCCATGGTCGACGTGATGTTGGTGCTGCTGATCATCTTCATGGTCGTGACCCCGATGTTGCAGAAGGGCATGAACGTGGAGATGGCCAAGACCAACAATCCCATCGCCATGGAGGACGCCGACAAGGAAGACGCCATCCTGGTCGCGGTGAACCGCGACGGGAAGGTGTTCCTCGACCTGGAGCAGGTCGCAACTCCCGCGGACCTCGGTCCGAAGGTGCAGGAGCGGCTGGAAGGACGCGCCAACAAGCAGATCTACATCAAGGCGGATCGCGGTGCGAAATACGGCATCGTCGTCGAGGTGGTAGATGCGGTGCGGACGGCGGGCGTCGACCAGGTGGGCTTGCTCACCGAGCAGGTCAAGGCCACGCATGATGTCATGACCGGCGGGAACTAAGACAGACCAGGGCGGCGGACCGGATTCAACCGCCGCCCGCCTCGTTCTCCCCCCGGGTAACGAGAGATTGATTTTAGGAGAGTACTCATATGGGTTTTGCCGTTGGAGGGGCCGGAGCACAGAAGGCCGACATCAACGTTACGCCGTTGGTGGACGTGTTGCTGGTGCTCCTAATCATCTTCATGGTGATCACCCCACTCACCCCGAAGGGACTGGAAGCGCTCATCCCGCAGCCGCCCAAAGACCAGAAACAGCAGGACACGCCCGAACGCACCATTGTGGTGCAGGTGCTGCGCGTGCCCGGCAACAAGCCGGCTCTGAAGATCAACCAGGACGACGTGACCTGGGAGACCCTGCAGGGCAGACTGTCAGACATCTATAAGACCCGCGCCGAAAAAGTGATGTTCGTAAAGGCCGACCCCGAGTTGAGCTTCAATGATGTGGCCCAGGTGATCGACATCGCCCACTCCGCGGACTTGAGCATGAAGATCGGCCTGATCACCGCGAACGTGGAAGCGGGCCAATAGTCCCTAAAAGCGCGCGCCTGCGGGCCGCGCCGTTGCACCCATGAGAGCGCGGGCACGATCCCGACCGCGCCACGCATCGACTGAGGAGATGATCGCCGCATGAACAGGAACGCGGAATACGCCCATGCCGGGGCGCGCACGCTGATCGGCAAGACTTTGCTCGCCCTCGCCGCCCTGGCGATGCTGGCCGGACTCTCCGGCTGCAACAAGCTGAGCGCGCGCAACCAGCTCAACAAGGGCGTGCAGGCCTACAAGGCCAGCAAGTTCGAGAGCGCCGTGCAGTTCTTCCAGAAGGCCAAGGAGCTCGATCCCGAACTCACCGTTGCCAAGCTGTACCTGGCCACCGCCTGCGTGGCGCAGTACGTTCCGGGCGGCGATTCGCCGGACAATACCCGATGGGCTGATTGCGCCATCGAGGAGTACAAGCGGGTGCTGGAGGAAGACAAGGGCAACAAGAACACGGTCATTCTGGCCACGAAGGGCCTGGCGTCGCTCTACTTCAACATGAAGAAGTTCGAGGAGGCCAAGGAGTACAACCGGAAGGCCATCGACCTGGACCCGAACGATCCGGAGAACTATTACTCGGTCGCGGTCATCGACTGGACGCAGACCTACGTGCCGCGCATGGAAAAGCGCGGCGAGCTGGGCTTGAAGGTCACCGAGCCGCTGAAGGACAAGAAGGTCTGCGCTGAGCTTCGCACCCTGAACATGGAAAAGGTGGAAGAAGGCATCACCATGCTGCAGAAGGCGATCGACCTGCGCAAGGACTATGACGATGCCATGGCCTACCTGAACCTGATGTACCGCGAGCGCGCTGACATCCAGTGCGATGACCCGGCCGCGCGCGACGCCGACCTGAAGCTGGCCGACGAGATGGTCGCCAAGACCATGGAAGTCAAGAAGATGAAGGCGGAGAAGGCCAAGGAGCAGACCGGCATCGTGCTCGACGAGCAAGGCAAGCCCACGCAGTAGAGACCGTCCGTTTCGCAAGCCCCTCCCCCGGGAGGGGCTTTTTGCTGGTTTACAATCGACTGTTCGCTCGCGGATCCATGTTCAAGAAGATCCTCATAGCCAATCGCGGCGAGATCGCCGTGCGCGTCATGCGCGCCTGCCGCGAGATGGGCATCGCCACCGTCGCGGTCTACTCGGACGTTGACCGGGCGGCGCTGCACGTCCGCAAGGCCGACGAAGCCTACGGCATCGGCCCCGCTCCGGCGCGGGAGTCCTACCTCAACATCGCCAAGATCTTGGACGTCGCGAAGCGCTCCGGAGCCGAGGCCATCCATCCCGGCTACGGCTTCCTTTCAGAGAACGCGGCCTTCGCCCAGGCTTGCGCCGATGCGGGCGTGAAGTTCATCGGCCCCACGGCGGCGGCGATGAACATCATGGGCTCGAAGACCAGCGCGCGCCGCGCCATGGAAGCTGCCGGCGTGCCGTTCGTGCCCGGCAGCTCGCGCGGGCTGACGCTCGCCGAGGCGCAGAAAATCGCCGCCGAGGTCGGCTATCCCATCATGCTGAAGGCGGCAGCGGGCGGAGGCGGCAAGGGCATGCGGCAGGTGGCCGAGGCGAAAGACCTGCCCTCGGCGTATGAATCGGCCAGCAGCGAAGCGTTGCGCGCGTTCAATGACGGCGAGGTCTACGTCGAGAAGGTCATCGTGCAGCCGCGCCACATCGAGGTGCAGGTCTTCGCCGACGAGCACGGGAACACCGTCTATCTTGGCGAGCGTGAATGTTCCCTGCAGCGCCGCCACCAGAAAGTGGTGGAAGAGGCGCCCTCGCCCATCGTAGACGAGGCCATGCGCCGCCGCATGGGTGAGACCGCAGTCCGCGTGGCCCAGGCCGCCGGTTACACCAACGCCGGCACGGTAGAGTTTTTGGTCGATGCGCAGAAGAACTTCTACTTCCTGGAGATGAACACACGGCTCCAGGTGGAGCATCCGGTCACCGAGATGGTCACCGGCCTCGACCTGGTGCAGTTGCAGATCCGCGTTGCCGCGGGCGAGCGCCTGCCGTTCACGCAGGACGATGTGCGCCTGCGCGGGCACGCCATCGAGTGCCGCATCTACGCCGAGGACCCGGACAACAACTTCTTTCCCTCGCCCGGACGCATCACGCGCCTGGTAACGCCGTCCGGGCCCGGCATCCGCGAGGACAGTGGCGTCTACGAAGGCTGGACGGTGCCGCTCGACTATGACCCGATGCTCTCCAAGCTCATCGCCTACGCGCCCACGCGCGAGCAGGCCATCGCGCGCATGCTGCGCGCCTTGGACGAGTACTTTGTCGGCGGCATCCGCAGCAATCTAGGTCTCTTCCGGCGCATCCTGGGCCATCCTGAGTTCGTCGCCGGGCGGCTAGACACCGGGCTGCTCGACCGCATGCTGGCGGAGAAAAAACCCGCGCCCGCCGATGGCGATGCGTCATCGCGCCTGGCGGCAGTGGCGGCAGCCTTGTTTGCGGCCACCGGCGGCACCAATGGCTCGAATGGAGCAGCGAAAGTGGAAGGCGCAGCGCCCAGCGCCTGGGGACGCACCGCCCGCAGCGAGGGCCTGCGATGATCTACGACATCGTCATCACTGACGCGGCCGGCCAGGCCCGCACGCACCGCGTGGTGCTCACCCGCGCCGATGGCATATGGAGCTGCACCGTGGACGGCCAGCCATTCGCGTTCGACGCTGCGCAACCGGAGAGCGGCATCCTCTCATTGCTGGTCCAGGGCCAGTCCCACGAGATCCGCCGCGACGCCAACGGCCAAGGCATGGAGATCGTCATCGGCAGCCGCCGCTTCCTGGCCGAAGTCACCGATCCGCGCTCGCTGCGCGGGCGGCAGGCCAAGGCCGGCGGAGGTGAGGGTCCCAAGAAAGTGAAGGCGCCGATGCCGGGCAAAGTGGTGCGCATCCTGGCGGCGGAAGGAACGGCGGTGGAAGCTGGGCAGGGCGTGGTCGTGATCGAGGCGATGAAGATGCAGAACGAGCTGAAGTCGCCCAAGGCCGGCAAAGTAGCCAAGCTGATGGCCGCCGAAGGCGCCGCCGTAAATGCCGGGGACGTGCTCGCCATCATCGAGTAGCAAACAAAAAGGCAAGGCCGCAGCCCTGCCTCGTAAACGATCTCAGCTTTACTTCTTGGCCGTCGCCGCCGGTGCGCCGGAATTCTTCAGCAGCTCATCGGCCATGTAGTTCTCTACCTTGGCTTCATTACGCACGACTTCAAAATAGGCGGCCTTCAGCAACTGCTCGCGGCGCTCCCGCAATTGCTGGCGGATGGCGGCCTGCACGCGCGGGTCGGAGAGGTCGCGTTGTCCGGCAGCCTCGCGCGCGATGAGCTTGATGATGCGGAAGCCGGCGATGTGGTTCGGCGCGTCATAGGCCGGGATCGGCTGGGTGTATTGCCCCACCTTAAGCCGCGAGATGGCCTCCATCGCGGCGCGGTCGCTCTTCAATGACGACTCCGGGATGAAGCCCATGTCGCCGCCGTTGGACGAGGTGCCCGGCTGCTCGCTGTAGTTCATGGCCACGGTGGCAAAGTCCTCGCCGCTGTCCAGCCGGTTCATCAGCATCTGTATCTTCTTGCGGGCCTCTGCTTCGCTCTGCGCCTTGTCACTCTTCAGGTTGTTGACCTGGGGATTCGGCGTGGTCGTGACCACGATCTGCGCCAGGTGGTACTGCGGCTCGATGAAGTTGAACTCGGCCTTGTGCTCGTTGAAGTAGTTGGTGACGTCCGCGTCCGTGATGGTGATCTTAGAGTTGATCTCCTTGTTCAGGAGCTTCTCGGTCGTGAGCCCGCGGCGGATGTCGCGCTTGAAGTCCTCGGCGGTGATCTGTTTTTCCTTCAGCCGCTTCTCGAACTCCTCCTGGGTGAAGGGCGCCTTGAACTCGGCGAACTTGGCTTCGACTTCCTCATCGGTCGCCAGCAGGCCCAGCTTGCGCGCCCGCTGCATCAGGATCTCTTCCTCGATGAGCGTCTTCAGGATGTTCAGCCGGAGGCTGGTGGCCTGCTCGGCGGCCGGCTGCTGCGGCGAACCGGCGAGGCTGTTCTGGTAGTACTTCTCCACGTCTGAGCGCAGGATCTTCTCGCCGTTCACCTTGGCCAGTACGTCCCCGGCGGTCTGTTCGCGGTTACACCCCACAAGCGCCAGCAGGACTAGGGCGCAGACCGCCAGCGCAAGCGCCGGGCGGGCAGGGAAAACCATGGAATTGGTGGACTTGCGCAAATACCCTCCAGGGAACGTATGTCTCCGTGAGTGATTCATTTTACAAGAGTTAGCCCGTAAAAAGGGGAAAAACCGCTACTTCGGCAGCGCCCCCGGAGTGGGCACGATGTTCACCTTGGGCTGCTCCTTCGGCGGCGGCGGAGTGATGCCTTCTGCCCGCAGGGCGCGGTCCAGAATCGCCCGCATCACGCTCTCCGGCAGCGCGCCGGACATCCGCTCCCCATTCACGAACAGTGTGGGTGTGGACTCCACCTTCAGGCCTTCGGCCTCGGCCATGGACGCCCGGACCTCGGTCTGGTCCTGCGCCTGGACGCAGGCGGTGACCTTGCGGGCGTCGAGCCCGTGTTTGTGGGCCTGGTCGAAAGCTGCTTTGTCCAGCGCCATCACCTGCTCGGACTGCGGCCGCCGCTTTTCCTGTGGCCCCATGATGAGCTCATGGTTGGCATGGACGTAATCGGCGTACTCCCAGTACGCCGCGCTCTTCTGCGCGTTCAGGCAGTTGGCGTTGATGGCGGCGCGCATCGCCCAGGGATGGATGCTGGTCAGGGGATAGTCCTTGTAGATGATGCGGATCTTGTCGCCGTAGTCCTTCAGGATGTCGCCCATCAGGGTCTCGTGCATGCGCGAGCAGAAGGGGCATTGGAAGTCGTCAAAGTTGACGATAGTGACCTTGGCCTCCGGGTTCCCGCGCACCGGCCGGCCCTTCACGTCGATCTTGGCCATCACGTCTTCGGCCAGGTTGAAGGTCTCGAGCCGGGCCAGGGTCTTGTTGTCCTTGGAGATGAGCAATTGCAACTCTAGCTTGCGATCGCCGGCTGAAAGGGTCACGGGCAGGGTGTCATAGCCGCTGATCTTGCTCTCGTGGCGCTGGCCCAGGGTGATCTCAACGTTCGGCGGCACGCCGAGCTGGGTGCGGATCTCATTGTGGATGCGGCGCTCGAGCGCCTTGGGCGTCTCCGGAGTCTGGGCGGAACAGCCGACCACGGCGACGACAACAAAGGGTGCCAAAAACCTGCGTAAATACGAGAAGAACAAGCGAAAAGACCTCATGGGTTGGCTTCCTGATTATCTCACGCAGGCGCGGGGAAGGCTGGGATGAGCGGCTAGAACAGCCGCTCCTGACGCTTCATGTTCCCGAACGTCCCGATGTTGGCCAGGGTGAAGGCGAAGCGGAACTGGTTCTCATTGCGCACCGTGCCCAGGGCGAAGCGCCGGTATTCCATGCTCAGGCCGCAGCAGTCCCAGTTGTAGGAGCTCTGGAACGAGCCGTACTGAAGGAAATCGCGGTGCGCGTCGAAGCCCACCGCCGCCGCGGCGCTGATGCCGCGCTTGTTGGGGCCGCCGTAGCCGGTAAGCACGCGGAACTGGTTGAAGCGGTCGGGGCTCGGCACCGGGTTGAGGACGAAGATCTCGCCCGGCGAGCGTAGGAACGCGTGGCTCCCCCCGAGGAAGAAGTCGCCAAAGCGTTGGTTCACGAAGGCGGTGCTGGCGCTGATGCGTCCCTTCTTGGCGTCGTAGTCGAGCTGCCAGGAGATGTCAGTGCTGCTGGTAGCGCGCATGCGCAGCTTGGAGACGGTCGGCGAGAAGCGCCGCGGCTCGGTGAGGAATGCGATGCCGGTGAACGCCGCGCTGGACGTGACCATATTGCGCTTGCCGTTGACGATGGCGCCGCCGAAGTCATCGTCGAGGTAATACTGCTGCGACACCTCCCAACTGATGAGCTCGCGCGGCGCGTTCTGGCACTCTTCATTCGGCAGCTTGTCCTTGCAGACTTCCTCGCGCGGGCGCTTGAGGAATAGGCGCTGCACGATGGCCACTTCGAACTCCTTGGTGTCACTCAGGATGTCGCGGTCGTCGAAGCGGATCACATTGCTGAAGCCCGAGACGCCGCTCACGAGCCGGTAAATGATCCGCGGCTCGATGGTGTGCTTCACGGTGCGGCCGAACAAAGGCTTCTCGAAGATGCGCGCCAGCGGCGGCGGCCGGAGCTCGGCTTGCACATCGAGGGCGCGGCGGTTCAGGAAGTCGTTCAGCGGCGTGCCGACGCCGGCCGTGGCCGACTTGCGCTGGGTGTAGAACGTGTTGCGCATGCCGATCTCCGGCCGGAAGGTCCAGCCCTTGTAGAAGATAGGCAGGGAAGCGCGCGGGTACACATCGAAGCGACCGACCAAGTCGTTGGTCTTGAAGCCGGGCTCGCGGCGGGAGACCCCCTCTGCCGCGCCACTGAAGCTGTAGAAGAACGGCGTGTTGGCGATGCGGCGGTCCACGCTGGAGATCTCGAAGCTGGGCACACGCAGGATTGTGATGACATCGCCGCGGGTGTCGCTCTGGAAGTTCTGGTAACGCGCCGCCAGCGTGTTGAACGAGAAGCCGTTCAGGTTCTTGGTGAAGAAGACCAGCGACTTGACCTCTGAGTTCACCGCCTGGGAGAAGGTTTCCGTGAACGCCAGGCGGAAGACGAACGAGCTCAGGTAGTTCACGCTGGCCACGCCGCGGATGTCGTGCGGCAGGTCGATCTCGGCGTTCAGCTTGATGTCCTGGCCGCCCTGGTCGATCTTGGCCGGCCCAAAACCGCGGTCAAGCACGCCGAAGTAGTTGAAGTCGAGCGTGGACTTTTGGCTGGGCTTGGCGCGGAACTCGGCCTGCTGCGACCAGCCGCGCGAAGAGTAGTACTCGGCGCCGAGGGTCGCGTCCATCGTGCGGCTGATGGCCCAGTAGAAGGATTCGCCGATGATGGTGCCCTTGCGCGACGAGGCGCCGAACGTCGGGATGAGGAAGCCGCTCTGCCGGCCCAGGTTGGCCACCGGGTGCGCCGCAAAAGGGAAGTACAGGACGGGAACGTCCCTGATGCGGAAGGTGGAGTTATAGATCTTGGCCGTCGCGCCCACGTCTACGACGATGCGCTGCGCCGCGAACGTCCACTTCGGGTCCGGCAGCTTGCAGCTGGTCACCGTGCCGTCATGGATGATGTAGCGGTTGGCGCTGACCTTCTCCACCATCTTGCCGCTGAAGGCGAACGGGTCGGACGACGTCAGCGTCATGTTCTTGCCCTTGAAGCGCACGCCCGTGGTGCCGGTCACGTCGTAGAACTTGCCCGTCTGCGTCTTCTGGTTGAACTGGCCGCGCGAGGCCTCGATGTGCTCGTCGTGCAGGCCGCCGTCGAAAGATAGATTGCCGGTGGCGGTGAGGTCGCCGGTCTTCTCGTTGTAGGTGACCTCGTCGCCGCGGAAGATGAAGTCGCGGAACTCGATCTCCACGTTGCCTTTCAGGATGTAAACGTCGCCGTTCTTCTCCTGCGAATCCGCGATGATGGTGACGATGTTCTCATCGTCGCTGGTGAGATAGGTGCTGGGTCGCTGCTGCATGAGCGTGGGGGAGACGGTGGGCTCCGGCTGCAGGGGTGGCGGCTGGGGGGCCTGTTGGGCGGGCAACCGGCTGGTTAACAGCGCGGCCCCCAGAATCCCATGACAAAGCCATAAAACCGTGGTAACTCTTTTAGTGCGAAGCAGCATGAGGACGGCTCGAAGTTAGCACGCACCTCGGTGTTGCGCCAAATCAATGCCGCTTCGCTGCTCTGGGCTTCGCACAATCCGCTATGGCTTGTCCGCTCTGCGGCGACCCTTGTACCTGCTCCGCCACCGGCGCTGAGTTCGCCGGCGAGCACACTGCTGTCCTCATCGACCCCGATTCCAACTACAGCTCTGAAGTCACCGAGCAGCAGTTCGCTTCGTCCCTGGAGACGATGGAAGCCGCGCCCGCGCGTGCCACGGCCGGACGCCCGGCGGTCGCGCAGGCCGCGACGGCCGTAGCCGATCCGGCGTTCTACCGCCCGTGGGCCGAGCCCAGCACCGGCACCGGCGATGCCGCGTGGCGCGACGAGATCTCCCAGCGCGTGCAGGCGCACAAGGCACGGCGCCGCCGCCGCTTCGATCCGGAGGCCTCGCTGAGCCTGGGATTTGAAGAAACGGTTTCCGAGGGTGCCGCCGTCGCCGAGCCTGCCCCGGAGCCGGTGCGCACCGCCCCGCGGATGTACCGCCGCATCGCGATGGAGGTAGCCGCCGAGCCGGCCCCCGTGGCGGAGACCAACGTCATCGAGTTCCCGCGACCGGTGACGCAGGAGATGTTCCCACCGGACGAGCTGGCTGAGCCCATCCTCGATTCGCCGCGCATCCTCGAGGTGCCGGAAGAGGTGGCCGTGCCCGCGCCGACCCCGGAGATGCTGTCGCCACTGGCCACCATCCGCCTGGACGAAGAGGAAGACAAGGAAGTCCCGGACTGGATCCGCAATTCTCGCGATGACTACGACCAGGCCGAGGTCGAATTGCCCTTGCAGGTCGCTCCGCTAAGGCCGCGCTTCCTCTCGGCGGCGGTCGATACGGCCCTGGTGCTGACGGCCACCGCTCTGTTCTGCGTCATCGTGCTCAGCATCACCAAGTTCATGCCGGAGGGCAAAGCCTTGATGCTGGCGGCGGTGGGACTGGGCGCGACCCTGTGGCTCGCCTATCACTACATCTTCCTGGTCTTCAGCGGACTCACGCCGGGGATGCAGGTGGCACAGCTCGAACTGTGCAGCTTTGAAGGCTGCTACCCGCAGCGTCAGACGCGCGGCGCGCGCGCCTGGGCCATGAGCATTTCCTGTATGTCGCTGGGCATGGGCTTTGCCTGGGCTATGGTGGACGAGGACTCGCTCGGGTGGCACGACCGCATCACCCGGACCTACCTGCGCCTCAGCTAGCCGTCGCCTGCTGGATCGGAACGGCTCCGCCCTTCTTCCGCAAGATGGCCGCCGAGACCAGGGTGACCAGCAGCCCCACCGGGAAGGGTTCCATGAAAGTGTAGGCCGCGTTGACCAGGGGGTTCTCGTACGCCTGCTTGAACTCCGTCATCTCCGCCTGCTGTTTTTTCAGCTCCGCTTCGGACGCACCCTCGGACTTCGCCTTCTCCATCATGTGGACCGTGTACTTGTCCATGAAGTCGTGGAACACGGTGTAATAGAGCACCTGCCAAGTCAGCACATAGAAGACGCATGAGATGAGCGTGATGAAGATGCCCACCTGGAACGCCTTGCCGAAAGACACCTGGCCGTTGCCCACATTGTCGCGGTACCGCTTGATGCCGAAGAACACCAGGATAAAGGACAAGACGATGGCCGTATAACCGAAATACACCGCCCGGTCCCAGCCGATCTGCTCCACGAACGGCACGATGACCGCCATCTGGGACGAAGCGAGGGCCCCGGAGATCAGGCCAAAGGTGATGACTATCTTTTTCATAAGTGACTGCCTCCCGCAGAAATGTTTTTCCGCAAGCTAGCTGCGGGATGCTGCGCGTGTCGTCATGCTTTCGGGTGATTTTGCGTCTTGGCCCGCAGAATCATGCCTTTAGGTGACCCCTTCAGGGGATCAGCCGGTATTCCTTGCCCAACTGGACCGCCTGGGTCCGGCGCCGGGCGCCGAGCTTGTCGAAGACCCGGCTCGAGTGCGTCTTCACCGTGTTCTCGCTGACGAACAGCTTTTCCGCGATCTCCTTGTTGCTCAGCCCATCGGCGATCAGCTGGAGGATCTCCAGCTCCCGCGGCGTGATCTGGAGCTGTTCGAGCTTTCCCTGGTCCAGTTCAAACGGCCCGCCGCGCTCGACCTCCCTAACGATGACCGTTTCTTTGGGCTTGGTGAGCTTCAACCCCAGCCATATACCGAGGCTGGCAAAGATCACCGCGATCAACCCCCCGTAGAGCTCGAACGAGTGTTGCAGTACGAGAAAGCGATAATCGATCCAGCGCAGCACGGCGATGAGCACACCACCGATGACGCCGTAGAGCAGGACTTCTCGTTTCATGAGGGTTTTGGGGCGAGAGCCGGATTCTAGCACGGGTTTTTGCGGCCCCTAGCCACCTGCCCGCCCTTTCCTGTTTAATGGCAGCCGCGGAAGGTGCTGCCATGGCTTCATCCCTACCAGTCTTTGATTACCGCAACACATTGAACACCGCAGTCGGCGAGCAGGGCATCAGCGACGCCGACCTGGACTTTGCCCGCGCGGTCTCCGCGCTGCGCGATTTCCGCGCCCGCGTCGACTCCGGCGAGATCGGCTTCCCCAACCTGCCGAACGACCACAAGGTGGTGAACGAGGTGGCGAAGTTCGCCGCATCTCTGCGCGGCAAGGTGGAGGCGGTCATTGTGCTCGGTATCGGCGGCTCCGCGCTGGGCGCGTATGCGCTCGATGCCGCCATTCGCGGGCCGCATCCGGTGCAGGTCGGAGTGGACAAGAAGCACCCGCGGCTGGTGGTGCTCGACAACGTGGATTCCGGGTTCATCGCGGCGGCATTGAAGACTATCGACCCGAAGAAGTGCGCCGTGTGTGTCATCGCGAAATCCGGCGGCACGGCGGAGACGCTGTCCACCTTCCTCATCGTTCATGCGTGGCTCGCGAAGGCCGTGGGCGCGAAGAGGGCCACGAGCCGGGTCGTCGCCGTGACCGACGCGCATAAGGGCGACCTGCTCGCCATCGCCAAGCAGGAGAAGTACACGACGTTCCATGTGCCGGGGAACGTCGGTGGGCGCTTCAGTGTTTTTTCGCCCGTAGGCCTGCTGCCGGCCGCGCTCATCGGGCTCGACATCAAGAAGCTGCTGCGCGGCGCAGCCGATGCCACTCTGGCCTGCTGGTCGCCGGACCTGCAGCAGAATCCCGCGCTGCAGTCGGCGATGGTCCATCACGCGCTTGACACCAGGCGCGGCAAGAAGATCGAGGTCGTATTCAGTTACTCGTCGTACCTGTGGGCCTCGGCGTTCTGGTACCGGCAGCTCTGGGCCGAGTCTCTGGGCAAGCGCGTCAACCGGCGCGGCGAGGTCGTGCACACCGGGCAAACGCCCGTCGCCGCCCTCGGCGTGACCGACCAGCATTCCCAGGTGCAGCTCTACATGGAAGGCCCCCACGACAAGATGATCACCTTCTGGGCCGTGCAAAAGCCGCGCGCCGACGTGAAGATCCCCGCCACCGCGCAGTTCCGCAAGTTCGACTCCTGCGGCTACCTTGCCGGCAAGAACCTCTCCGCGCTGTTGCACGCCGAGCGCCGCGCCACCGAGGCCGCGCTCACCGAAGCCCAGCGTCCTAACTGCCGCTGGACTCTTCCCCAGGTCGACGAGTACTCCCTCGGAGCGTTCTTCCAGATGCTGGAGTTCCAGACGGCTTTTGCCGGCGAGCTGTACGGCATCGACGCATTCGACCAGCCGGGCGTGGAGCTGGCCAAGAAGCTCACCAACGGCCTGATGGGCAAGAAGGGCTTCGAGGAGTGGGCGCGGAAGGTCAAGGTATAATCCTAGCTCCCGCCCTGACCCGATGGAACCGCTCAATACGATCCTCATCCAGCTCATCGTCATCCTGACGACGGCCCGTTTGGTGGGCTTTCTCTTCCGGAAGATGGGGCAGCCCAGCGTCATCGGCGAAATGACGGCGGGCCTCATGTTGGGACCATCACTCTTCGGTGCACTCTCACCGGAGGTCTACAGCCTGACCTTTCCGCAGGATAGCTTTGACACCCTGAACGCTCTCAGCCGCCTGGGCGTGTGGCTGTTCATGTTCCTGGTGGGCGTGGAGCTGGACATCTCGGTCTTGCGCAAGGTCGGCAAGACAGCGGTGGTCATCAGCCAGGTGAGCATCCTTACCCCGATGGTCTTCGGTGTGGCGCTGGCGTTCGCGCTCTACCCGGACTTCTCCCAGGAAGGCGTCCACTTCAACGCCTTCGCGCTCTTCCTGGGCGCGGCCATGAGCATCACGGCGTTCCCGGTCCTGGCGCGCATCCTCAAAGAGCGCCTGCTGACGAACACCAAACTCGGCGTGATCGCCATCGCCTGTGCGGCGGTCGACGACGTGACTGCCTGGGTCATCCTCGCCGTGACCATGCTCCTCATCAAACCGGAACTCTCGGGCGGGCTGCTGTGGTGGAACATGACCGCCGTGGTGGTCTATACCGCCACCATGCTCTTCGCGGTGCGTCCGCTGCTGGCTTCATGGATGAAGCCGCGCAAGGAGTTGAGCAACGACCTGTTCGCCGTGCTGATGATCTTCTTCTTTATCTCCTGCCTCACCACGCGGCTCATCGGCGTACACGCGCTCTTCGGCGCTTTCCTCTTCGGCGTGGTGCTGCCGAAAGACAACTGGGTCACTGAAGGCTTCTACAAGCGCCTGGAGCCCATCGTGGCTTACGTGCTGCTGCCGTTGTTCTTCGCCTTTACGGGACTGCGCACTGACATCGCGCTCATCGATACGCCCCAGCTCTGGCTGGTGGCCTTCAGCGTCGTCGCCGTTGCCGTTGCAGGCAAGTTCATCGGCGCCATGGTCCCCGCCCGGCTCATGGGGCGCGGCTGGCGCGAGTCGGCGGCCATCGGCGCGCTGATGAACACGCGCGGCCTGATGGAGCTGGTCATCCTCAACATCGGTTTGGAGGTGGGCATCATCTCGCCCAGCCTCTTCTCCATGATGGTCATCATGGCGCTGGTCACCACGTACATGACCGTGCCGCTCCTGCGGTGGGTGATGCCGCGGGGCAGCGAAGAGGAAGCGCCGGCGCAACCAGCGCCGATCGCAGTCAGCGGCTAGTCGCTCGCCGCCTTGTCCAGCCAGCGGCGCTGCGGACACCCGGACTCGAGCATCTGCGGGGGCGCCAGGAAGGTCGGGGGCGCGGCGTAAAGCAGCACTTTGCGCAGTTCGGCCGCCGCCGTCCGTTCCAGATCCGTCTCCTCTAGCTTGAGCAGCCTTAATCTCTCATAAAGGGCCGCGCCGGCCATGACTGCGCCGATCGTACCGAGCATTCTCAGCATTGCTTGCACCTTGGGGAAGGGATTGGAGGAAACAGCTTCCACGCAGCACATAAGGTGCCATTTGCTAACGTGTGTGTTTGCCGCGCCGGAGTGAGGCGGCGGGCGGCGCTCCGCGCAATGTTTTCCTGCCCCTGCGCCGTTTTTTCCTAGGACAAACGCTCTAGCTCGCTGCTGGTACCATGAAAGTGTGAGCGTTTCTTCCGCCAAACCGGTCCGTGTCCGCTTCGCGCCCTCGCCCACCGGACACCTCCACGTCGGCAATGCCCGCACCGCGCTTTTCAACTGGCTTTTTGCCCGGAAGCATGGCGGGGCGAACGTTCTGCGCATCGAGGACACGGACGTCGAGCGCAGCGAGGCCCGTTACGAAGACCAGCTCATTGCCGACCTGAAATGGCTGGGGCTGGACTGGGACGAAGGCCCGGACAAGGGAGGCGCCTTCGCGCCGTATCGCCAGTCAGACCGCATGCAGCTCTATCGTGAGTACGCGGAGAAGCTGCTGCACGAGGGTAAGGCATACCTTTGCTTCTGTGCGCCGGAGGAACTCGAAGCCGAGCGCAAGCGCGCGCTGGCCGAGCACCGCTCGCCGCTGTACTCCGGCAAGTGCCGCGCCATCCCGGCCGCCGACGCACTGAAGCGCCGCGCCAACGGCGAAGCCGCTGCCATCCGCCTGCATATTCCCGAGCACCCCATCCGCTTCCACGATCTGGTGCATGGCGACGTCGAGTTCTCGAATGAAGTTGTGAGCGATCCCATCATCGTCCGCTCGTCCGGCATGCCGGTGTACAACTACGTGGTCGTCATCGATGACGCGGAGATGAAGATCACCCACGTCATCCGCGGCGATGACCATCTCTCCAACACGCCCAAGCAGGTCGCGCTGTACGAGGCGCTGGGCTGGCCGGTGCCGGAGTTCGCGCACCTTTCCACCATCCTCGGCGCCGACCGCGAGCGGCTTTCCAAGCGCCACGGCGCCACCTCTATCGCGAACTTCCGCGACATGGGCGTGCTGCCCGAGGCGCTGGTGAATTACCTGGCGCTGCTGGGCTGGGCGCCGACCGGCGGCACGCGCGAGACCTTTACTGCAGACGAGCTCATCCAGGAATTCTCGCTTGAGCGCGTCACTCCGTCGCCCGCGGTCTTCGACATGCAGAAGCTGTACTGGCTGAACCGGCATTACATCGCGCAGAGCGCGCCGCAACGCATCGTGGCGCTGGCGCTGCCGTTCTTTACAAAGGCCGGGTACCTCGCCGACAAGCTCGACCTCGCGACCAGCGAGTGGTTCGCGTTGGTCGTCGCGCTGCTGGCGCCCTCGGTCGACAAGCTGGAAGACCTGCCGGCGCGCGCAGCGATGATCTTCCGTTTCGACGCGAACGCGGCCGCGTCAGCGCCGGACAACGCCGAGGTGCTGAAAGCGGAGAAGGCGGCGGCGGTCATTGCGGCCTTTGCGAAGAGAGTAAACGCCGAAGGCCCGCTCAGCGCCGACCGCTTCAAGGCCATCGTGAATGAGGTGAAGGCGGAGACCGGCGCCAAAGGCAAGGAGCTGTTCCACCCCATCCGCACCGCCATCACCGGTTCGCACTCAGGGCCGGAGTTCGACAAACTGATCCCGATCATCGAGCTCGGTGCGAAACTGCCGCTGCCCACACCCGTTCCCAGCGTCAAGGAACGACTGCAGCAATTCTCCGAGGCTCTCAAGAGCCGATAGCCGAGACCAAGAGCGCCATGCCCACCAAGATCGAACTCGCCTTCCCGCACCAGTACGAGGTGGAAGTGCTGACCGAGGCCGTGAATGACCGCCCGGTGCGGATACCGGCGTCGCCGGAGGAGGTCGATTCCGTGCTGGTGAAGGTCACGCCCGCCGGCCTGCCGTCGTGGGTGGGGAGCTTTGCTCGCGGCTTCGCTACCGACGACCTGGTCACCGGCGTGTATGGCTGGCCGGACGGCGTTTCGCTCGCCGTCGTTGCCGCCGGTTACGGCTACGTCTTCAAGGCCGCAGAGAATGGCCGGAACTGGGTACGCTTGCAGCCCATGCCCATCACCGACGTCCGCACCATGCCGGAGCAGAAGCTCATCGTTTTCGCCGACTTCACCCACATCTTCGCCTACGGGGCGGAGAAGAGCGCGTGGAAGAGCGAGCGCCTCTCCTGGGACGGCGTCACCATCACCCAGGTCGCCACCAACCACATCTTCGGCCTCGCCTGGGACGCCATGCAGGACAAGGAGGTCGAGTTCGTCATCGACGTCCGCACCGGCGAACACACCGGCGGCGCCCGGCCCTGGGCAAGGCGGTAGATTTTCGGCTCAAATCCCGGGTTTTCGGTGTCTAATCCGGCCATGAGGTTCACCGCGAACCGCAAGCACGTCATCGCGCTGGTCGCGGTCGCCTGCTCGGCCTTGGTGACCACCCTGACCTCGCAGGCCCCGCGTCCCGCCGCGCCGCCGCCACCGCCCGAGCCTGATCTCGTCGCCCGCCTCATCGCCGCGGCCAATGAGCGCCCGAAGGCCCGCGTCCGATATGACGGCAAGTACATGCGCATTCCCTACCCGGGCGGCGACGTCCCGGCCGACACGGGCGTCTGCACCGACGAGATCATCCGCATCTACCGCGCCGTCGGTATTGACCTGCAGAAGGAAGTCCACGAGGACATGCGCGGCAACTTCGCCGCCTACCCGCGCGGCTTCGGTCTCTCGCGGCCGGACCCGAACATCGATCACCGCCGCGTGCCGAACCTGCGCGTTTTCTTCGCGCGCAAGGGAACGAGCCTGCGGGTGACCCAGGATCCGGCGCAGTTCCGCCCGGGCGACATCGTCACCTGGGACCTGGGCCGCGGACTGACGCACATCGGGATGGTGGTGGACCGGCGCTTCGGCGAACGCTACGGTATCGTGCACAACATCGGCGCCGGGCCGCAGCTCGAAGACGTTCTGTTTGCCTGGAAGATCACCGGCCACTACCGCTACGCACCGCGGGCCAGCGCGCGGCCAGGATTGCGACCGTTGCCGTTAGCGCCGGCACCCACAGCCACAGCAGCTCAGCCTTGAGCACGCTCCATCCCCACTCAGAGAAGATGCGCGCCGGGTTCAGCGGCGCCACCGGGATGGGGCGGAAGGGAAGGAAATACCGTCCATCGTCGAAGGGCGAGAAGTAGGCGACGCCCAGACCGCCGTCGGTCATGCCGTCCAGCAGGCCGTGCGACGCGGTGCAGAGGAAGAAGAACAGCCACAACCGGCCGAATCTCCAGTCGCGCCGCATCCCGAGCGCGGAAAGCGCAGCGACCGCCACCGCAAACACTAGCGAATGGGTAAGCCCGCGATGTCCCCACAGGTGCGCGTACGGCACACCCAGGCGATAGCCGATGAAGTCGAGGTCCGGCAGCGCGGTGAGTAGCGCGCCCCAAAGCCACACGCGCGCCGGAAGCTCGCGCCGGTAGAACGGCGCTGCCAGCACCACCGCCGCAATGGGATGCGTGAACGCCATGGCTAGGGCTTGCGCCGCTGCGCCAACAGCCACTTCACCAGTTCGGGCTCGGCATAAGCGCGGTCCCACGAGTTGTGCGAGGCGTCGGGATACTCGGTGTAGCGAACCGGTGCGCCGGCACTCTTGAGCGCCGCTGCCATCTTCCGCGACTCGTCCACTGGCACGACGGGGTCTCGCGCGCCGTGGAAGATCCATACCGGGATCGCGCCGATCTTGCGGGCTGCCTCCGCGTAGGGGTCGGCGGTATTCAAGTTCACTTGTTTCGAGAAGATCTCCGGATATCCATTGGGCGCGCGCAGCCCGCCGCAGACCGGCGCAATCGCCGCGAAGAAGCGCGGGTAGCGCATCGCCATCTCCCACGTGCCATAGCCGCCCATCGAGAGCCCAGTGATATACACACGCGCGCGGTCGCCGCGGAACTCGCGGATGGCCGACTCCAGCGCCGCCATCGCCATCTCCTGGATGTGCTTGTCCGCCCAGGTGGCGCTCTCGGGACACTGCGGGAAGACAGCGACGAACGGGAATGCCCGCGCATTGCGACGTATCGCGCGGCCCAGCCCCAGTTCGGACGAGAACAGGCCGTCATCGCCGCGCTCGCCCGCGCCATGCAATGACAGGATGACCGGCCATCTCTGCTTCGCGCTCCACTCCGCCGGAACGTACACCTGGTAGCGATACGTCACCCCGCCGGACTTGATGGTCCGGTTGAGGAATCCGGTCTCTCTTGCGCCAGCCTCGACCGGCAGCAGCGCCGCCATCAGCAAGAGGGCGCTTATTGCCACATTCCGGGCGTTGCGAGGAATCCCTGTCATTGCGAAGGTGTGAAAGTTCATTTGGCCAACACTGCCCTCAACGCGCTTTCCAACTCCGAATCCTGGAACTGATAGCCGGCATCCAGCAGCCGCTTCGGCGCCACGCGCGCGCTGGCAAGGATGGCCTCCTGCGCCATGCGGCCGGGCAGCATCTTCAGGATGAATGCCGGAACGCGCAAGACTGCCGGGCGCCGCAGCACCTTGGCCAGCGTCTTGGTGTACTCGCGATTCGTCACCGCATGCGGCGCCACCGTGTTCATCGGGCCGGCCACGTCTTCGCGATCGATGGCGAAACGCACTGCTCCCACCGCGTCGCGCAGCGTGATCCAGGGAAAGTATTGCTTGCCGGAGCCCAGCGGCCCGGCGATGCCCAGCTTGAACGCCGGCAGCATGGTGTGGAGTGCCCCGCCGCGTTTAGCCAACACCACACCGAGCCGCAGGTGCACGGTGCGTATGCCTGCCGCGCGCGCCGGGTCGGCGGCGCGCTCCCACTCTACGCAGGAGTCGGCCAGAAAGCCGCGGCCGGGCGGGGAGTCCTCCGTCAGCACCTCGCTGCCGCGGTCGCCGTAGTAACCCACGGCGGAGGCGCAGACGAACACCCGCGGCTTCTGCTTGCAGTGCGCGATGGCCTGGCTCAGCGCCGCGGTGCCGACCACGCGGCTCTCATGGATGGCCTGCTTCTTCTCCTTGGTCCAGATGCCGAAGACGCGCTCGCCCGCCAGGTGTATGACGGCGTCCATGCCTTCGATGGTGCCCGGGTCCATCCCGTAGTGCGGGATCCAGCCAACGGCGTCCGGCGCGAAGGCCTGCCCGCGCACCAGGCGCTTGACCTCCCAGCCCTCGGCGCGCAGCACACGCACCAATTCCCGCCCGATGAGGCCGCTTGCCCCGCTCACTAGTGCCGTTCTTGCCATCGCGGCTAGGGTATCAGAGCCGTCCTGCTACCATGGCGCATGCCTGGGCTCGACCACCATCACACGGAGATGGCGCGCGCCGCCGCTGCGGCCATGCAACAGCATTACCAGGAAGCCATCGACATCGTCTCCGAGCTGCTCACCAGCGGCACGTACGACGAAGTCGCCACGGCCAGCGCGGATCAGGCGCGCAGCGCCCGCGCCGAAGCCCGCCTCATGCTCGCCACGGCCATGCACTACGCCGACGGCCACTACGAGGACATCGTGCGCCAGCTCGCACTCGCCATGGAGTCGCCGCCCCACATCCAGAAGGACGCCTGCTTCACCCTCGCCGTCGTCGAGCTCTCCTTCGGACACAAGGAACCGGCGCGCGCCGCCATGCAGCAGTGCCTTGACCTCATCGCGCAGCTTAAGCAATCGCCGCTGCCGTATCCCGACGACACCATCCTGCGCCAGGAAGAAGAGGCTCAGCAGTTCCTCGCGGACTTGGGCCGCCCCGTATGACGCTCACGGTCAAGCAGGGCAGCATTTTGCTGGTGACCCTGGCCGCGGTCATCGTCATCGTGCTCGCTTTCGTGCCGCCCATCGCCCAGCCGGTGGAGTACCACCAGTTCGCCGACCAGCGCACCATTGCCGGGGTCCCGCATGCGCTGAATGTGCTCTCGAATGTTGGCTTCCTGATCGTCGGCGTGTGGGGAGTGCTGTTCGTAACCGGCAGCCACAGCGCCTTTGCCGATCCCATCGAGCGCCTGCCGTACCTGATCTTTTTTGTCGGCGTGGCGCTGACGTGTTTCGGTTCGTCCTATTACCACCTGGCGCCGGACAACAGCCGCCTCGTCTGGGACCGCCTGCCCATGACGGTCGGCTTTACCGCGCTTTACGCCGCCGTGCTGGGCGAGCGCGTAAGCCTGCGTTTCGCCATGCGTGCGCTGCCGTTCTTCCTGCTCGTCGGGATAGCCAGCGTCTTCTACTGGGGATGGTCGGAGAACGCCGGCCGCGGTGACTTGCGTCCTTACATCTTCGTGCAGTTCTTCCCGGTGCTCACCATCCCGCTGCTGCTGTGGCTTTTTCCCGCGCGCTACACCCACCGCGGACACCTGTTGCTGGCCGTCGCCATCTACGGCGGCGCCAAGGTGTTCGAGCTCTTCGACGCCCAGTTCCTTTCCGCCACGCGCGTCATCAGCGGGCACTCGCTGAAGCACCTGGCGGCGGCCGTGGCCATCTACTTCGTGCTGCGCATGCTGCAAAAGCGCGAACCGGCGTAGAGGCCGCGTCTTTACTGGGCGCAAGCTATAATCCCCCCATGGCGACGCTCCGCCAGCAGATCGCGACCAACGTCCTGACGGTCACCAAGTTCCGTGACCTGATGAAGCTGGCGGCTGCCAACCGGCCCGGCGAAGATACCGAGATCATCCGCAAGGCCTACGACTACTCCCTCAAGCACCACACCGGCCAGACCCGCGCCTCCGGCGAGCCCTACCTCGTCCACCCGCTCGAAGTGGCGCACGTGCTCGCCGAGATGAAGCTCGACGCGCACGCCATCGCCGCCGGCCTGCTGCACGACGCCATCGAAGACACCGAAGCCACCCGCGAGGACATCAAGAAGGAGTTCGGCGACCAGGTCGCGCACATCGTCGAGGGCGTGACGAAGATCGACATGATCGACTTCGCCAGCAAGGAAGAGCGCCAGGCGGAGAACGTGCGCAAGATGGTGCTGGCCATGGTGGACGACATCCGCGTCGTCCTCATCAAGCTGGCCGACCGGCTGCACAACATGCGTACGCTGGAGCATCTGCCGCCCGAACGCCAGGTGCAGATCGCGCGCGAGACCCTGGACATCTACGCCCCCATCGCGCACCGGCTGGGCATGGGCAAGGTGCGCGGCGAGTTGGAAGACCTCGCTTTCCGCTATGTTGACCCCATCGGCTACAAGCAGGTGAAGGAAGCCGTGGAAGCGCGGCGCAAGACCGGCGAAGCCTTCCTCAAGAAGACCGTGGCCACCATCCAGGAGCGCCTCAAGGAGAACGGCGTGGAGGCGAAGGTGGAGTGGCGCATCAAACGCCTCTACTCCATCCACCAGAAGCTGCTGCGCCAGCGCATCAGCGTGGACCAGGTCTATGACCTGCTGGCCGTCCGCATCGTAACCAAGTCCGTGAAGGACTGCTACGCCGCGCTCGGCGCCATTCACGCGCTGTGGCGTCCGGTGCCGGGCCGCATCAAGGACTTCATCGCCATGCCGCGGCCGAACCTGTACCAGTCGCTGCACACTACGGTCGTGGTGGAAGGCGGCACGCCCTTCGAGGTGCAGATCCGCACCGAAGAGATGCACAAGATGGCGGAGGAAGGCATCGCCGCGCATTGGCGCTACAAGGACGGCTCACCCGTCAGCGCCAAGGACGAGAAGCGCCTCGCCTGGCTGCGGCAGGTCGTCGAGTGGCAGCAGGATGTCTCCGACCCCAATGAGTTCCTCTCCACCCTGAAGATCGACCTATACCCCGAAGAGGTCTATACCTTCACGCCCAAGGGCAAGGTCGTGGTGCTGCCGCGCGACGCTACCCCCATCGACTTCGCCTACACCGTCCACACTGAAGTCGGCGACACCTGCATCGGCGCCAAGGTGAACGGGCGCATCGTGCCCCTGCGCCACAAGCTGCGCAACGGCGACATCGTGGAGATCATGACGCAGGCCGGGCACACGCCGAGCCGCGACTGGCTCGGCTTTGTAAAGTCGTCGCGCGCGCGCAACAAGATCAAGCACTGGCTCAACGTGCATCAGCGTGAGCGCGCCATCGAGATCGGCAAGAAGCTTATCGAGAAGGAAGCGCGCAAGTACCGCGTGGCGCTCAAGGACATCAAGGAAGAAGAGTTCGCGCGCGTCGCCTCCGAGTACGGCCTGGGCGGCGTGCCGGACCTGTTCGCCGGCATCGGCTTCGGCAAGTACCCGGCGCGGCAGGTGCTCGCCCGCGTCGCTCCCGCAACGGCGGAGGCCACACCCACACCCGAAGAGCCCACCGACACCGGCCTGACCGGCGTCATCCGGCGCGTCTTCGGCGGCTCCAGCGGCGACAGCGGCGTCATCAAGGTCAAGGGCCACGACGAGCTGCTGGTCTACCGCGCGCGCTGCTGCAATCCCATCCGCGGCGAGGACATCGTCGGCTACATCACGCGCGGCAAGGGCGTGGCCGTGCATTCCACCACCTGCCCCAACGTCACGAACCTGCTCTACGAGCCGGAGCGGCGCATCGCGGTGGAGTGGTCGTCGAAGGGCGCTGCCAAGGTCGCGGGCGCGCTCGGCGCGGGCACCTATCCGGTGAAGATCACGGTCTTCTGCGACGACCGCGCCGGCATGCTCAAGCAGCTCACCGCCGTCATCAGCGACTCGAACACCAACATCCGCAACATCGGCACCCGCACCACGGACGGCCAGGCGCAGATCGACGTCGTCGTCGACATCGAGGACGTCAAGCACCTGGAGCGCATCGTCAGCGGCGTGCGCAAGATCTCCGGCGTGAGGGAAGTGCAGCGGGTGCAGAAGCTATAAAGTGGAATCAGTTCCACCCTTTATAATCCGCGCATGGAATCCCTCAAGCCCCTGCGCTCCGCCGAGCTGGCCCGCATCGCCGGCGTGAGCACGGACACCCTGCGCTACTACGAACGCAATCGCCTGCTGCCACCGGTGCCGCGCGCGAGCAACGGCTACCGCTGTTATCCGCCGCAGGCCGTCGAGCGCGTAGCCTTGATCCGCCGGGCACTGGGATTAGGCTTCAGCGTGGCAGAGCTGGCCCGCATCCTCAAGGCCCGTGACGCGGGCGCCGCGCCCTGCAAGACCGTCCGTGCGCTGGCCGCCGAGAAGCTCCGCCAGGTGGAACAGCAGATGCGCGACCTCAAGCGCTTCCGCTCCGAACTGCGCGCTGTAGTGCGTGACTGGGACCAACGGCTCTCCGGAAGTGACGGCCGTCCCGCACGTCTGCTGGAGGCGATGGCCGCTTCACCCCGCCGTCCGGCAGCGCGCCTGCGCCCAAAAAAACGCGCTTGACTCTGGAACCGATTCCAGACTCGACAATGACTCCAGGTGCCGTAGCACCCAAGGAGATGAAGCCATGCAACCATTACTTGCCCTCACCCTCGCTGCCGCTTGGATCGTCGCCGGCGGCGATCCCGCAACTTGTCCGCAGCACGCCGAACATGCGGCGCAAAAGGAAAAAGACCAGCGCTTTGCTGACACCAAGGCCCGCGGCGCCCGCGCCATGGGCTTTGACCAGGACCGCACCACCCACAAGTTCGTCAAGCACGAGGACGGCGGCGCCATTGAAGTGACCGTCAACGATCCGAAGGACGCCGTGAACCTGTCCGCTATCCGCAAGCATCTGCGGCAGATCGCGCAGGACTTTGCCCAGGGCGATTTTCGTTCGCCCCTCGCCACCCACGCTGAACTGCCGGCCGGTGCGGCGGCCATGCAGGCAGCGAAAGACAAGATTACCTATCGCTTCGAGGAACTCCCCGGCGGCGCCCGCGTGCGCATTGCGACCAGGGATCCGGAGGCGCTGAAGGCCATCCATGAGTTCATGGGATATCAGGTGCGCGAGCATCGCACCGGAGACACGACTGAACACAAACACTGAGCGAAAACCGATCGGTGGCACAGCCGCCCCCGGCTGTGCCGCTTTGCTTTAGACTTGTCCCGCCATGAAATACCTCGTTCTCGTTCTGCTTTTCGCGCTTCCACTCTCCGCCCAGACTGAACAGGCAAAAGTCCGCGACTACATCCGCACCCACCAGCGCGGCATCCTCGCGGAGTTTGTCGAGCTGCTGAAGCTTGAAAATGTAGCTCTCAACAACGCGAAAGGCCGCGCTGACATCCAGCGCAACGCCGATTTCATCGTGAAGATGCTGGAGAAGCGGGGCATCAAGGGGCAGGTGCTCAACGTCGAAGGTGGCTTCCCCGCAGTCTACGGCGAGCTGCTCACGCCGGGCGCAACGAAGACGGTCGTCTTCTACGCGCATTTCGACGGCCAGCCCGTGGACCCGAGTAAATGGAAGACGCCGCCCTTCGAGCCGACGCTGCTTGATTCGGCCGGCAAGCCGATGCCACTCAACCTCAATCCCGGCATCGTGCCTGACCCGGCGCGCGCGAACCCGGAAGACTTCCGCCTCTACGCCCGAGGCGCCAGCGACGACAAGGCCGGCGTCCTTGGCCTTATCACCGCGCTCGATGCGATGAAGGCCGCGGGTGTGAAGCCCAGCGTCAATATCAAGTTCTTCTTCGAAGGTGAAGAAGAGGCGGGCTCGGAGCACCTCGGCGCCATCCTCGCCAAGTATTCCGACCTGCTGAAGTCCGACCTCTGGATCCTCTGCGACGGCCCCATCCACCAGAGCGGCAAGCTGCAGCTTGTCTATGGCGCGCGCGGCGTGATGGGCCTCGAGATGACGGTCTACGGGCCCAATCGCGCTCTCCATAGCGGACACTACGGCAACTGGTCGCCCAATCCGGCGCTCGACCTCGCGCACCTGCTCGCGGGCATGCGCGATAAGGACGGACGCATCACCATTCCCGGCTTCTACGACGATGTCCGCAAGCCGACCACCGCGGAAGAACAGGCACTTGCCGTTTTTCCCGACGTCGACTCTAAGCTCAAGTCGGAACTCAAGCTCGGTCGTACTCTCGGTAACCAGCGCGTTGAGCGTAGCGCCCTCGAGCCGGCGCTGAATATCCGCGGCATCCGCGCGGGCAGTGTCGGGGAAGCGGCGGCCAACGCCATCATGACTGAGGCCAGCGCCTCCATCGACTTCCGCCTGGTGCCGGACCAGTCTCCGCAGAGCGTACGCCGCAAGGTCGAACAATTCATCCGGCAGCAGGGCTACAAGATCGAAGGCGAGGGAGCGTCGGACCAGCCCGGCTCGCGCCGCATCCGCCTGCAGTGGGAGACCGGCTACCCACCCACCCGCACCTCCTTCGCCGCCCCCGCCGCGCAGGCCATGGTCCGCACCATCGAAGCGGCCTTCCCGCAGCAAAAGCCGCTGCTCCGGCTGCCGACGCTCGGCGGCAGCGTCCCGGCCTACTTGTTCGAGCAGCAGTTCAAGGTGCCGGTGATGATCCTGCCAATCGCCAACTACGACAACAACCAGCACGCCGCCAACGAGAACATCCGCCTCGGCAACCTGTGGCAGGGGATCGAACTCTACGCCTCGCTGATGGCCGGGCTGGGCCAGCACTGGGACTGAGCCGGGATTCGCAAATGCTGCGGCGTGCAATTAGAATCGGGAACCTATGTCCGAGCCGATCCTGATCGCCAAGACCTCCTCCGGCAACACTGCGCTCGAGCTGCTCCCGCAGATGGCCAATCGTCACGGACTCATCGCCGGCGCAACGGGTACCGGCAAGACGGTAACGTTGCAGTCGCTCGCGCAGGGATTCTCGGCGCGCGGCATCCCCGTCTTCATGGCCGACGTAAAAGGCGATCTCGCCGGCCTCAGCCAGCCCGCGGGCGAGAACCCCAAGGTCGCCCAGCGCGTGGCGCAGCTTGGGCTGGACGGGTTTGCGCCGCAAGCGGCACCGGTCGTCTTTTGGGATGTGTACGGCGAAACGGGTCATCCCGTCCGCGCCACCATATCGGATATGGGTCCGCTGCTGCTCGGCCGCCTGCTGAACCTGAACGAGGTGCAGGCCGGGGTGCTCACCATCGTCTTCAAGGTGGCGGATGATCAAGGCCTCCTTCTGCTCGACCTCAAGGACCTGCGCTCCATGATCCAGCACGTGGGCGATAACGCTGCGCAATTCAATACCGAGTATGGGAAGGTTTCGGCGGCGAGCATCGGCGCCATCCAGCGCGGGCTACTCGAGCTGGAGCAGCAGGGTGCTGACCGGCTCTTCGGCGAGCCCGCCCTTGACCTCGATGACCTGATGCAGACTGATTCCAAGGGCCATGGCGTGGTCAACATCCTCTCCGCCGATCGCCTCATGCACTCCCCCAAGCTTTACTCCACGCTGCTGCTGTGGCTGATGTCAGAGCTTTTCGAGAACCTGCCGGAAGTCGGGGACATTGAGAAACCCAAACTGGTCTTCTTCTTCGATGAAGCGCACTTGCTCTTCAATGACGCTCCCAAAGCGCTCCTCGAGAAGATTGAGCAGGTCGTGCGCCTCATCCGCTCGAAGGGTGTGGGCATCTATTTTGTGAGTCAGAATCCGCTCGATATTCCCGACGTTGTTCTGGGACAGCTGGGGAACCGCGTGCAGCACGCCTTGCGCGCTTTTACGCCCCGTGATCAAAAGGCTGTGAGATCCGCGGCGGAGACTTTCCGCGCCAATCCCGCTCTGGATGTGGAAAGCGTGATCACGGAACTGGGAGTGGGCGAAGCCCTCATCTCCTTGCTCGACGCCAAGGGCACTCTAGGCGTCGTGGAGCGCGCCTTCGTGGTGCCGCCGCAGAGCCACCTGGGGGCCGTCTCGCCGGACCAGCGCCAGGCAGTGATCCGGCAATCGCTGGTACGCGACTTCTACGAAAAGACAGTGGATCGTGACTCCGCTTACGAGATGCTGAAGGCGCGGGCAGAGAAGGCCGCGCCACCGCCAGAGGAAGCCCCGCCACCATTACCCGCAGAGCCTCAGGCTCCAGGCCGGCAGCGTGAATCGCTGATGGAGGCCGCCGCCAAGAGCGCCGTTCGTGCCGCCAGCAGCCAGTTAGGCCGGACACTCATCCGCGGCGTGCTCGGTGGCCTAGTGGGGGCGGCTATCGGTGGCGCCGCGCGGAGCACGCGTCGGCGGACTTCACGCTCTATCTGGTAAAGGACCGTTCATGCCGCCGCGAAAGACACCCCGCCCCGCCAAGCCGACCAAGCCGCTGAGTCTGGACGACGCGCCCCGCATCTTCACCCTGGAAGAATCCCGGCGGCTGCAGAAGCGCGCCGAAAAAGTCATCCCCGGCGGCGTGGATTCGCCGGTGCGCGCGTTCAAGTCGGTGGGCGGCGACGCGCCTTTCATCCTCCGCGGCGCCGGCTGCCGCATGTACGACGTCGACGGCAACGACTACATCGACTACGTCGGCGGCTGGGGGCCGCTTATCCTGGGCCACGCGTTTCCGCCGGTCGTCGAAGCCATCGAGCGCGCCGCGCGCGACGGCGCCACATTTGGCGCCTCCTCGCCGCGCGAAGCCGAGCTGGCGGAGATCGTCGTCAGCGCCTATCCCTCCATCGAGAAGCTGCGCTTCGTCAACAGCGGCACCGAGGCGGCGATGTCCGCCATCCGCCTGGCCCGCGCGTACACGAAGCGCAACTACATCGTGAAGTTCAATGGCTGCTACCACGGCCACGCTGACCCGCTGCTCATCAAGGCCGGCTCCGGCGGCGCCACGCTGGGCGTGCCGGATTCGGCGGGCGTTCCGGAAGAGTTCACGCAGCTCACCATCACCGCCGAGTACAACGACCTCGACGCCGTGCGCGACGCCTTCAAGCGCTACAAGAAGGTCATCGCCGCCGTCATCGTGGAACCGGTCGTCGGCAACATGGGCGTGGTGATCCCCGCGCCGGGCTTCCTCGAGGGCCTGCGCGAGATCACGCAGAAGGACGGCGCGCTGCTCATCTTCGACGAAGTCATGACCGGCTTCCGCCTCGCCTTCGGCGGCGCGCAGGAGCTCTACCGCATCCGGCCGGACATCACCTGCTTGGGCAAGATCCTGGGCGGTGGGCTCCCGGTGGGCGCGTATGGCGCATCGGCGAAGATCATGGACATGGTCGCGCCCCTCGGGCCCATGTACCAGGCGGGGACGCTGAGCGGCAATCCATTGGCCATGGCCGCGGGCCTGGCGACGCTCAACCACCTGAATCAAAATCGCGACCTCTACGACAAGCTGGAGTACTCGAGCAACCTCGTCGCCGATTCAGTGCGCGACGCCGCCCGCGAGGCCGGGGTGGACCTCATCTTCAACCGCATCGGCTCGATGTTTACCTGGTTCTTCACCAAAGGGAACGTGTGGGATTGGCCGACGGCGTCGAAGAGCGACACGGCGAAGTTCGGCAAGTTCCATCGCGCGATGCTGGAGCGCGGCGTCTACCTGCCGCCCTCGCAGTATGAAGCGTGCTTCGTCTCCGTCGCCCACACGCCGGACGAGATCAACGCCACGGCAGAAGCGGCGAAGCAGGCTTTCAAGGTTCTCTAGTTGTGTCATCCCGAGCGAGCACGTAAGTGCGAGTCGAGGGACAATGCCTTGGGTTCAGAGTCGCGAGGCGACGGCACGCCTAGGAAGAACTCATCATCTCGCCCACCGTCACGAACTCAAACCCCTGGTCCTTATACCGGCGGATGATGCGGTCCGTCGCTTCGACGGTATGCGCGCGGTCGGCGCCGAACCTCTTGTGCGACCCGTCATGTAGCAGGATCACATCGCCGCCGGTGATCCCGCGCACTGCGTGCTGCTCCACGGCATCGGCCGACGTGGTCTTCCAATCAAAGCACCACACCGACCACATCACGGGCGTGTATCCCATCTCGCGGGCAATGCGCAGCGTCGCTGGGCGACGCGCGCCAAATGGCGGACGAAACAGCCGAGAACGACTCAGCGACACACGGTGCTTAGCAAAGGCCATCATCCCTGCAACCGGGTCCTCAGGTCGCGGCTGATTAGTAATGCTGGTAATGACCTGGAATTCGTCCTGAGGATCATGGGAGGTGGTCGCCAACGCAAGCTGCAGATCGCACGCGTGCAGCTCCGCTCTGACGTTGGTGCTGTCACACAAGCTCAACACCGGATGCGTATACGTATGGTTTCCGACCTCATGGCCCTCAGCCACGATCCGGCGCACGATATCCGGTCTTCTCTCCACGTAGTTGCCGATGACGAAGAAAGTCGCCTTCACGCCGTGCTTTCCCAGCACGTCGAGCAGACGCAATGTGTGGGGATCGTTGGGGCCGTCGTCGTAGGTGAGCGCGAGCTGCTTGCCGCGTCCGGGCGTGCCGATGAACGTCGCGCCATAGAGCTGCGAGCGCGGCGCCAGCGAGTGGTAGATGGCCGACCCGGCGGCCGCTGCCGCGACCGCACCGCCGACGAGCAGGGGAAGCATGCGAGGATTCTACTTCTTCAACTCCGCGAGTGCCTTCTCCAGCTCCGGCCGCTTCAGGTGGAAGTCGGTCGCGTCCTGATATGCCTTCGCGACGGCGAGCAATTCCGCCTCGCCAAAGAGTTTGCCCAGGAATGTCAGGCTCACCGGAGTGCCAGGACCGCCGCCGGCCGTTGCGCCTTCCGGCGCGGGCGCGTCAGCCGGCAGGAAGCCGTTGGGCAGGATGACCGCCGGATGTCCGGTGAGATTGGTCATGCGGAGCTGGGTCGCGGTCGTCGGCGTCACGATGACGTCCACCTTCTGGAACAGCTCATGCGCCTTCTCCATCGCTAGCGTGCGCGCGCGGTTGGCCTGCACGTACTCCACGGCGGGGATGAAGCGCGCCACGCGGAAGGTGTTGGGCCAGTCGAAGCGCTGTTGGCCGGTGAGCAGCTTGTCGCGTCCGCTGCGCGTCAGGTCGTCGAACGCGGCGGCCGCCTCGGCGCGCAGCACGACGTTCATCTCGCTGTAGGGGAGCTTCGGCAGCTCGACCTCGATGAGCTTCACTCCCAGTTTCTTGCGGAGCACGTCCAACGCCGCATCTTCAAACGCCTTGTTCATGGCGCGGTTCTTCAGGATGCGCTCGCGAACATCGGGTTTGGCATCCGCGGCTACCGTCGCCTCGCGCTCAAACTCTGACTTCAAATAGCCGATCTTGAGCTTGCGGATGTCGAGCGCCGCATTCCACGTGAACGGATAGGGATGCTCCGCCGTGATGTCATGCCCGTCGGGCCCATAGATGGCGTCGAGTATCAACGCGCAATCTTCCACCGCACGGCACAGCGGCCCCAGCTTGTCCATCGACCATGAGAGCGCCATCGCGCCGGTGCGCGGTACACGGCCGAAAGTCGGCCGAAGTCCAGTCACGCCGACGCGCGTCGCCGGCGACGAAATGGAGCCCAGCGTCTCCGACCCGATGGCGAAGGCCACGCATCCGGCCGCCGTCGCCGAAGCCGACCCCGCCGACGACCCCGAGGATCCCTGCGACACGCGCCACGGGTTGCGCGTCCGCTCCTTGAACCACAGGTCGCCCTGCGCCAGCGCGCCCAGCGTCAGCTTGCCGACGAGCACCGCGCCCGCCTTGTCCAGGCGTTGCACCACGGTGGCGTCGTCATCGAACTTCTGCTCCTCGAATCCCGCCGCGCCCCACGTTGTGCGGTAGCCCTTCACGTTGAGCAAATCCTTGGCGCCCCAGGGCAGTCCGTGTAGGGGCCCGCGGTACTTGCCCGCAGCGATGTCCCGGTCGGCTTCCTTCGCCTGCGCCATCGCGCGGTCCTCGGTCAGCGTGATGACGAAGTGCAGCAGCGGGTCGTAGCGCTTGATGCGGGTGAGGTACATCTCCGTCAGCGCGGTGGAGCTGACCTTGCGCGTGCGCACCAGCTCCGCCAGCTCGCGCACGGAGGCGAAAGCCAGGTCTTCGAGGTTCTTCGGCACCGTGCGCGCCGCAACGCGGCTCATGCGCATGGGGCCCTTCGGCGGCACGTTGATCTTGAAGTGTGGCAGCACCGGGTTGAACTGCACCGCCGGGGCCACCTTGTTCGGGATCTTGAGGTCGTAGATGGCCTGGTAGCCCTTGGCGTTGTCGTTCAACTCGGAGATCATCATCTCCTTGTATTCGTCCTTGATCTCCACTCCGGCGATGCTCGCGGCCTCGTCGATCATCTCCTTGGTGACCTTGGGCGCGTCCTTGGCTGCCTCCTGGGTCATGCCCCAGAGCACGCCGGGAAAGAGCGTGCCCGCAGCTCCGGCGGCGGAGCAAACACTGAGGAAACGGCGACGGTCGAGGGCAGCAGAGGGATTTTTCTTTGCGCGCATAAGTGGCGCGCATTATAGCCGACGCCCTGCGTCCTCCGTGTGGGAGAATCCGTACTCCATAACAACCGTTGCTGACCGGCAACCTCAAGGAGAACCACCATGGCTACATACGGAAACGACCGCGTGATCGACGTCAACTCACTTCCCATCGGCAAGATGATCCTCGGCGTGATCGTCGTCATCTTCCTGCTGATCCTGGCTTTCAATTCCTTCACCACAATCCCCGCGGGCCGCGTCGGCGTGCTCACGCTCTTCGGAAAGGTCACAGGCGAATCGCTCGGCTCGGGCTTGCACGTGGTCAATCCGCTTAAGAAGGTGGTGGAGATGACGGTGCGCACCCAGTCGCTGAAAGAGTCGGCCGACGTCCCATCCTCCGAAGGGCTCGTCATGGGCCTCGACACCTCGCTCGTTTTCCACCTCAACCCGTCGCAGGCCGCCAAGGTCTATCAGGAACTGGGTCCCAACTACATCGAGCAGCTGGTGGAGCCGGTGCTCCGCTCCGCCATCCGCGAGGCCACCGCGTCACACTCGGCCAACGCCCTGTATAGCAGCGCGCGCCAGGAGGTCCAGAACCAGATCCGCGTGGCGCTGAAGCGCGACCTGGAGCCGCGCGGGATCGTGATTGAAGACGTCCTCCTGCGCGATATCCGGCTGCCGATCGCATTGAAGGCTTCCATCGAAGCCAAGCAGCAGGCTGAGCAGGAATCGCTCGCCATGAACTTCAAGCTGCAGAAGGAGAAGCAGGAGGCCGAGCGCAAGCGCATCGAAGCGCAGGGTATCCGCGACTTCCAGACCACCGTCTCGCAGGGCATCAGCAGCCAGTTGCTCGAGTGGAAGGGCATTGAAGCGACCGAGACGCTGGCCAAGAGCCCGAACACCAAGATCGTCGTCATCGGCAGCACCAAGAACGGCCTGCCGTTGATCCTGGGAGGGAATTGATACGATAGGCGGGATGGCGCTGCTCACCGTCCGCAACCTGAACATCCACTTCGCTACTGCCGCCGGCCCGCTGCACGCCGTGCGCGACGTGGACTTTTCCATCGCGGAAGGCGAGGCCCTCGGCCTGGTGGGCGAGTCCGGTTCAGGGAAGTCGGTGACGGCGCTGGCGCTCATGCGCCTGCTGGCGCCGCAAGCGACCATTTCGGGAGAGATCGAGTTTGCCGGTCAGCGGCTTGGCGACCTCCCGGAGCCCGGCATGAGGCGGATGCGCGGCGCGCGCATCGCCATGATCTTCCAGGAGCCGATGTCGGCACTGAATCCGGTGATGCGCGTCGGCGACCAGATCGCTGAAGCCGTGCGCGCCCATCATCCGGAGCGCAGCAATAAGGACGCCTGGGCCGCCGCGGTCGAGGCCATGCGCGAAGTCGCCATTCCCGACCACGAGCGCCGCGCCCGCGACTACCCGCACCAGCTCTCCGGCGGTATGCGCCAGCGCGTGATGATCGCCATGGCGCTGGTGAACCGCCCACAACTGCTCATCGCCGATGAGCCCACTACCGCGCTCGACGTCACTATCCAGGCGCAGATCCTTGAGCTGCTGCGCGAGCTGCGCCAGAAGTTCAACCTCGCCATGCTCTTCATCTCGCGCGACCTGGGCGTGGTGGCACAGGTGGCGGCGCGCGTCGGCGTGATGTACGCCGGGCGCATCGTGGAGACCGGCACGGTCCAGCAGGTCTTCGCCCGGCCCATGCATCCGTACACCCGGGGCCTGCTGCAGGCGGTTCCGTCGCTGGCCACCGACCGCACGCAGCCGCTGCGGACCATCGAGGGCGTCGTCCCGGCGCTCAACGCTCTTCCCCCCGGATGCTCGTTCTCCCCGCGCTGCGGTTTGCGCATCCCTGCGTGCAATGAGGCGGTGCCCCCGCTCATCCCCGCCGGCGCCGGCCAGACCGCGCGCTGCATCGTGACTACCGCCGAGGCGGTTCCTGAACCCAGTTCGGAAAGTGGATTGCGGACATGACAAAACTCTAGGTTGTTTCAATGTTCTGCTAAAATCTCTCCGCTTTCCCAGCGAATAAACAATTCCACATTCGGGGCACCCCCAAGTCCCAAGCGAGGCTATCAATGCGCTCCATCCGGCCCCTGACCCTGCTGTTGCTCTGCCCTCTCTTTGCGCTGCCGGCGTTTGCCGGCGGTAACCTCTGGACCTATCGCAACAACTCCGACCTGAATTGGCACAAGCTCACCGCTGCCGGCACGCTGCTGGTGGGTGCCGACGAGGCGTTGCTCTGCCTGGATCCGCAGACCGGCAAGCCGCTTTGGACCCGGCCTGACCTGCGCGACCTGCCTGGGCGCCAGGTGGAAGAAGTCGCCGGCACACCTTTTCTGCTCGTCACCCAGGGCTCATTCGGCTCCAAGGTGACGCTCTTCGCGCTGAACATCGAAGACGGCACTACGCTCTGGCAGAGCGAAAAGCTCAAGGGAGCGACCATCGGCATCTTCCCCGTCTATGAAGAGGACATGGTCATCCTCTTCACCTCCCGCCATGCCGGCGAAGCCAAGACCAAGCCGGACATGATCGCCTTCCAGCTTTCATCCGGCGATGTCCTTTGGGACGTCGACTACGAAGACAAAGTCGACCTCCATACTGTCGAAGGTGTGGGTAAGTGGAAGATCCACTACGACCTCTCCGGCCACCAGGACCCGACGGTCGCCAACGGCGCGCTCTACCTGCCGTTTGCGGGCGTCCACAAGTACGACCTCAAAAGCGGCAAGCTGCTCTGGAAGTCGGTGTTCGACGTGACCGAAGGCAAGCTGAAGAAGGGCAACGCCAGCATCGTAGTGAAAGACGGCGTGGTCTACTCGTCGGCCAAAGGCACACTCAAGGCGCTCGACGACCAGACCGGCGCGCTCAAGTGGACGTCGCAGGACTTCGGCGCGGCGGTGGCGGAGGTCCAGGTTGCCGGCAACCTCATCTACGGACGCCTTGGCGGCACCTTCTACGACTACAAAGACCGCGAATGGGACCTGAAGAAACCGCTCGGAGTTGTCGCCCTGAACAAGACCACCGGCTCTGTCGTGTGGAAGTTCGACAAGGCAGACGACGCCATCACCAACATGCTCCTGCTGCCGGAGCAGAACACCATGGTCATCGCCGATGCCAAGACTCTTATCGGCCTGGACACCACCAGCGAGAACAAGCCCACCGAGCTGTTCCGCACCAAGGTCGAGTTCAAGAACAAGGTCGGTGTGGGCGGCGCGGCCATGAAGGTGGCGCGCTTCGGCATGGGCGGCCTGCAGGGCGGGCTCAAGGGCCTCAGCGACGACAAGAAGGCGCAGGACGTTCCCATCATGCTCTCTCGCCAGGAGAACGGCCAGATCGTGGTGCGCGGACGCCAACACATCCTCGCCTTCGACCCCAAGACCAAGACCATCCCGTGGTCGGTGCAGTACGCCGCGCCCGGCATGTCCGGCTGGATGAAGTTCGCGATGGCGTCCATCTATGCCATGAACTACATGTCAGCCACCTACTCGGCCTCGCAGACGTACTACGGCACGGCGGAGAACAACCGTGCCAACGCCCAGCGGCAAAGCATGATCCGCAACTTCTCCCAGCTCATGAACCAGCGCTTCTCTGCCACCAAGAGTGGCGGGCGCTTCGTGCATGTGCTCACCAACCTCGAAGAAGGCAAGGAGAAGGGGCCAGGCCTGGTGGGCGTGGACATGGCCACCGGCGCCGCCAGCTACCAGATCCTGCTCAAGGACAAGGAGCCGGACTACGTGGTCGACGAGGTCACCGGCCGCCTGTTCAACCTGAAAGGCAAGGAACTGTTCGCCTATTCCGTGCGCTAGCCCGGGATCGAGAGATGGGACCCGGGGGCGCAACTGTGCCCCCGTTCCCGTGTTCATAGCCGCATCAGCATATCCATTCTCTAGAGGACGTCATGCAACGGCTCTTGCTCGTGCTGTTACTCGTCGTGCCCTGCACCCTCGCGCAGGAAGGCCTGCGCGAATACAAACTGCTGGCCACCGCCAAGACCTCCACCACCCAGAAAGAGATGAATGACGCCGGCGCCGAAGGCTACCGCTATGCCGGCATGATGGGCGGGGAGACCGCCTTCGGCGGCAAGGAAGTGGTCACTATCATGGAGCGCACCCCAGATGCGCACCCCGGCCGTTACCGCTACAAGCTGCTGGCCACCAACAAGACCTCCACCATGCAGCGCGAGTTGCAGGACGCTGGCGAGGAAGGCTACGAGTACAAAGGCCAGAGCGTCTTTGAGACGGCCTTCGGCGGGCGCGAGGTCGTCGTCATCCTGGAACTCGACCGCGAGGCGAAGCAGCGTCCGCGTTATGAGTACAAGCTGCTGGCTACGAACCGGACCTCGACCATGCAGAAGGAGATCTCGCGGGCGGCCAAGGATGGGTTTGTCTTCGTCGGGGTGACGGTGGGCGAGACTGCCGCCGGCGGCAATGAAGTGGTGACGATCTTGCGCCGCGTGGCGCCCGCCATAAGCGCCGGCGAATAGCGCCATGGTGGGGACCCCAAAAGGCTAGTACTTCGCCATCTTCGGGTCGATTTTGTCGGCCCAGGCCAGGATGCCGCCGCGCAGGTTCTGCACCCGCTCGAAGCCGGCCTTCCGCAGGAACTCCACGGCATCCGCGCTGCGCTTGCCGGAACGGCAATGCACCACGATGTGCTTGTCCGGATCCAGCTCGCCGATGCGCGCGGGAAGCTGTCCCAGCGGGATGAGCGGCGCCCCCAGGTTGCAGATCTGGTATTCGTGCGGCTCGCGCACGTCGAGCACGAAGATGTCTTCCTTCGCGTCGAGCTTCTGCTTCAGTTCTTCTACCGTCATCTCCGGCATCGCTGACATGGGCTGAGCTTCTCCAAGTGATTGTTCGGGCATTCCGCAGAACGCATTGTAATCAATCAGCCGCGTGACCGTGCGCTTTGGGCCACATACGGGACACTCCGGGTCTTTTCGCAACCGCATCTCGCGGAAGCGCATGGTCAACGCATCGACCAGCAGCAGCCGCCCGATGAGCGGCTCACCGGCACTCGCGCCCAGGATGAGTTTGATGACCTCCGTGGCCTGGATCACGCCGATCAGCCCCGGCAGCACCCCCAGTACGCCGCCCTCAGCGCACGACGGCACCAGCCCGGGCGGTGGCGGCTCCGGATAAAGGCACCGGTAGCACGGGCCGTCTTTCGTTGCGAAGACGCTGGCTTGTCCCTCAAAGCGGAAGATCGAGCCGTACACGTTCGGCTTGTCGCTGAGCACGCACGCATCATTCACCAGGTAGCGGGTAGGGAAGTTGTCGGTGCCGTCGGCCACGATGTCGAACTCGCGCAGGATGTCGAAGGCGTTGGCGCTCGTCAGCTTCGTCTCAAACTTCCGCACGGTGATGTGTGGGTTGATCGCGCGCAGCTTTTCTTCCGCCGACTCCAGCTTCGGACGTCCCACATCCTGCGTGAAGTGGATGATCTGCCGGTGCAGGTTGCTCGCATCCACCACGTCATAGTCCACCAGCCCCAGCGTGCCGACTCCCGCCGCCGCCAGGTACAGCGCCAGCGGCGACCCCAGCCCGCCCGCGCCGACGCACAGCACCTTGGCCGCCTTCAGCCGCTGCTGCCCCTCCATACCGACTTCCGGCAGCGTGAGGTGCCGGGCATAGCGCTGGATCTCTTCGGTGGAAAGGGCGGGCAGCGTCATCTGCCGCCTCCGCTGGGCGTGCTCGCCGGCTTGCCGCCGGCGATCGACGGGATGATGCTGATTACATCCGCGCTCGTCAGCGCAGTGCCTTCCCGCCGGTCGAGGTGCCGGATGTCGTCTTCGTTCACATAGACGTTCACGAACTTCCGCACCCGGCCATCGTCGGAGAAGATGTGCCGCCGCAGGTCGGGATACCGCGTGGCGAGCGACTCCAATACCTCCGCCACCGTCGCACCGGGAACGTCAACCGCGGACCTGTTCTCCGCGTACTGCCTCAACGCACTGGGGAGCACCACTCTCATCGCCTTCGCTTCCTGCCCCTTTTCCTTCGAGTCGTTCTTGGTCAAACTTCAATCATCTCATCCTCAAACCGCTTATCTTCTTCGCTCGTTCCCGCCAGCGCGAACGACGCCATCCGTCCCGCGTGTCCGCCCTCAACGCTCACGATCACATACGAACACCCCAGCCAGTGCGCTTCTTCCAGGTCAGTGGCTGACCAGCGCGCCGGAAAGTCCGGGTGCGAATGATAGAACCCCACGATCTCCAGCCCGGCGTCCCGCGCCTGCTTCTGCGCCGCGATCAACTCGCGCGGCGCGATCGCATAACGGTTGTGCGGCGCGTCGCTGCGCTCGTTGCTGCACTCGATGACCGCCTGCACGGTGCGCACCTCGCCCGCGTCCGTCCCCGCCAGCACCCCGCAAGCCTCATGGGGATAGGCGCGCTCGCAGTGAGCGCGCACTTGTGCCAGCCCGGCCGTGGAAATACGCAGCACGAGTCCTGATTGTAATGCCCCTTGTAACCCTTACTTGCGGGGCCGCCTCTCATTGTGCGAGAGTAAGTAGCTTCCGGAGTGCTTCCGTCCAACCCAGCAACCTGGGCACGCCTTCCGGGCTCTGAAAGACTCATATGGCAAAGAACACCGAACGCACGTACGAGCAGGCCATCGCCTGGCTGCGCGAGCATGGCTTTGACATCCTCGACGCGCCCGCCACTCCTAACCGCGTCTTCTTGAAGAAACACGGCTGCTCGGCGGCCATCGAAAAGGCGGAGAAGGGCGAGGGCGTCCGCGTCTTTGCCAAGCCCGGCTATCTCGTCGGCGGGGAGATCGCCCGGCTGGTCGACAAGGGCTACCAGAAGGTCCTGAAGACCACCAAGACCGAAGTCCCCGCCACCGCCGACCACCTCAAGGCCATCCACGCATTCTCGGAAGAGCTGCGCGAGGCCATGGGCGCCACCAGCCTCTACAACGAGGCCCTCGGCACCGTCAGCGACCGCTACGTCTACGACCGGATCGTGGACCGCGACCAGCCCGAGCCCGCGCGCAAGAAGCGCCCCTGGGAAGCCCTGAAAGGCAAGACGAAAAAAGGCGCATAGCTTTTTACCTGGAACAAGTCCTCGTTCTTGTCATCCTGAGCAAGCGCGAGCTGCGAGGCGAGCGCGCAGTCTTAGGACCCCTGCCTTGGCCCGGGTAGGTCTCTTTTTCCGGAAACTTGAAACCGGAAACTCGAAACCTTCTATACTTTCGCATTCATGCCCGCGCATCAGCCCATCCCCGGCATAGCTTGGTTCGACGTCGCCGACCCCGCCTCGCCGGATCTCGACGAACTGGCCCGGCGATTCCGCCTCCATCCGCTCGACATCGAAGACTGCCGGCACCGCCCGCAACGCGCAAAGACCGACGAGCACCAGCACTACATCTTCACCGTGCTCAAGCACCTGCACACCAACGCGGGCATGGCCTTCGACGACTTTGACATATTCCTTGGCCCCGACTTTCTCATCACCGTGCACAAGGGTGACAACGCCGCCGTGGAGCGCGTGCGCAAACGCGCCGCCGACGAGAAGGCCCAGCGCCTCGACCGCATTTTTTATTTCCTGGTGGATGAGATCGTGGACGGCTACATCGCGGAGCTCGACGAGTTCGCCGAAGAGACCAGCACCATCGAGGCCGACATCCTCGCCGAGCCCACGCCGGAGATGCTCCAGCATATCTTCCAGCTCAAGCGCCGTCTTATCGAGTTCCGCCGCATCACCGCCGGCATGCGTGAGGTCGTCAACGCCATCATGCGCCGCGAGAAGGGGCTCGTCGGCGACGATCTGGACGTCTACTTCCGCGACGTCTACGACCACCTCGTCCGCACCCTCGACCTGGTGGAGAGCTACCGCGACCTGCTCACCGGCACCATGGACATCTATCTTTCCGCCGTCGCTAACCGCACCAACGAGGTGATGAAGATCCTCACCATCTACGGCACCGTGGCGCTGCCGCTGGTCATCATCACGGGCTTTTTCGGCATGAACCTGCCGCTCCCGCTGCAGGAGCGGCCGCACGGCACTGCCCTCGCCGTCGGCATCATGGTCTTGTCCACGGTGCTCGTGCTCTGGTACTTCAAGCGCAAGAAATGGTTTTAGCCCCGGAGGGGCTACCGGCAGGAAGTGCGGGGTTGGGCTGAGTGATTGTCTAGGAACCAGAAACTAAAAACCAGAAACTGGGATCAGAACCCGCCCGCGGCCTTCGCCTGGTTCTTCCACTCCAGGTCGAAGGCGGGAATGGTCTCGGTCTTGCCTTTGACCTTCAGCGGCGGCAGCGACGTCATCTGGAACCCAGAACCGATCTCCGCCGCCGTCTCCACGCTCACGATGATCTGGTCCCCGGCCGCCTTGGCCATCATGCGCGACGCGGTATTCACCGTGTCGCCGATCACCGTGTAGTCCAGGCGCTTGGGCGAGCCGATGTTTCCCGCCGTCACTACGCCGGTGTTGATGCCGATGCCGACCTTCAGCTCGGGCCAGCCGCGCGCCTTGGCGTCGCGGTTCATCTCATGGACCAGGCGCTGGATCTCGACCGCCGCGCGCACCGCATTCAAGGCGTCATTGCCCTTGCTGATCGGTGCGCCGAAGACCGCCATCACCGCGTCGCCGATGTACTTGTCCAGCATGCCGCTGTGGTCAAAGATCACATCCGTCACGCGGGTGAAGTACTCGTTCAGGATCTCGACGACCTGCTCCGGCGGCATCTTCTCGCTCATGCGGGTGAAGCCGCGGATGTCGGCGAACATCACCGTGACCTTCTGGTTGACGCCGCCCAGGCGCACTCCGCCGGGGTTCGACGCGATGAGCTCCACCACGTCCGGCGAGAGGAACCGCTCCAGCGCCGACCGCTGGATCGCGCTCTCCGCCAGTTGCTCGTGCGCCAGCGCATTGTCGATGGCCGCCGCCGCCTGCGCCGCCACCAATGCAAACACGTTCAGCTCCTCCTGCGTGAACGCCGAGGTGCGGCGCAGGTTGTCCACGTAGATCATGCCCAGCAGGCGGTTCGCGCCGATGAGCGGCGCCAGCATCGCAGACCGCAGCCCGGACATGCGCAGGCTCTCACTGGCGGCAAAGCGTTCATCGCTCGCGGCATCGGTCACCAGGATAGGCTGGGCCTCCTGCTTGAGCCGTTCCAGGATCGTCTGACTGAAGATGATGGAGGGCTGGTCCGCGCCCGGCACCGGTGTGCTGCGCTTGCGGAATTTCACTTCTGTCTGCCGCAGCACATTGCCTTCGCGGTCGAACAGCATCATGAAGCCGCGCTCCACGCCCTCGATACGGAACGCCAGGTTCATCACCTGCCCGGCGATGTCTTCCAGCGAGAGCTTGGAGTTCAGCGCCTTACCCGCGTCATAGAGCACCGTGAGCAGGTAGTTTTCGCGCTCCAGCCGCTGGATGGCCTCCATCAGCGCGGTGCGGCTGGCGTCAGCGGCGATCTTCTCCTGCCGCACGGAAAGCTGCGAATCCCCGCGCAGCACATTGCTGATGACGGGCGAAAAGTCTGCGTTCCGGACGATGAGGCCCGAGTCCGTCACATTCTCGAATCCGAGAACGTAGACCCCGACCTTGAACTGGTCGCCGTGCTGGAGCGCCGTTTCGCTTTCGATGCGGACGCCGTTCAACACCACTCCGTTCGTGCTGCCACGGTCGGCCAGGGTGCAGGTTTGGCCGTCCACCTGCTTGAGCACCGCGTGAAAGCGGCTTACGCTTGTGTCGTTGAGCACCAGGTCATTGGCGCTGCCGCGGCCGATCGTGGTCACCGGCTTGGTCAGCTCCAGGATGCCGCTCTTGCCGTCCGGCGAGGTGATGATCAGGCGGGCCATCAGGAGACCTTCTGAGGTCAGTTCTTTTCCAGGGTTACGTCGACGTCTACGCTCTTGCCCTTTTCGACGATGAACTGGTGCTGCTTCGGCTTGTAGCCGTCCTTGCGGATCGTTACTTTGTACGTTCCGGGATCCATCGGAAACTTGGCCGGCGTCTGCTTGTCCACTTTCACGCCGTTGTGGAATATGTCCGCGCCGGAAGGGTTGGTCTTGATGTTGACCATGCCCTTGCCCTCGGGAATCTTGCCGCCGCCGAAGAGCCGCCCGATGCCGCGGAACGGATTGCCGCCGCCCGCCTTGGCCTGCTCCAGCTTCGGCGCGAAGGTATGGTTCGCGCCCGCGCGCAGGTTGACCTTGGTGTCCGCGTCCTGGTAGCCGCCCTTGCGGACCTCGACCTCGTGCTCGCCGGCCTCCAGCTTGAACTCCGCGGGCGTCACCTTGCCCGTGGACTTGCCGTCCAGATAGATCTCCGCGCCCGGCGGATCGCTGCGCACCGCCAGCGTCCCCGGCGCCTCCGGCTTCAGCTCAGCCCCGATGGCCGCGCCGCGTCCCGAAGTCACGCGCACATTCCGCGTTACCGGGTTGAAGCCTGCTTTGGTCAGCGTGATGGTGTAGTTGCCCGGCTCGAGGTTCGTCGCCGTGAAAGGGGTGGTGCCGTTGGCCTTGGTCGGCCCATCGATGGCGACCTTCGCGCCTAGAGGCTCCGAGCTCACCATCAGGTTCCCTTTGCCTTCCGCGATGGGGGGCGCGGCCGGCGCGCTCGCTGCAGGTTGAGGCGCAGCGTTAGTCTTCGGCGCTTCGGTCTTGGCGACGGCCTTTGCCGGCTCCATCGGCGAAGGCTTCGGCTTGGCCGGTGTGCCGGAACTCGGCGCCACCGGTACGCCGGCGCCCTTGCTCGGCGGATTTGTGGCGGTGCTGTTGTCAGGCGTTCCCGCGGCGGGTGCCGTTGTGGCCGCCGGGTCCTCGGTCGCGGTCGGGGTCGGGCTGGTGGGCGATCCGCCGCTCTTCATCATGCCGATAGCCGCTGCCACCAGCACCACGCCCAGCACCGCCCCACCGGCGATCATCAGGTTCTTGCGATTCGTCGGAGGCGGCGGCACGTGCGCGGGCGTGGGCTTGTTCCCGATGCGCACGCCGACGGTACTCTCGATCTTCGGCTGGATCTTTGCCGCGACCGCCTTGAGCGGGTTGGCCTTGGGCGCAGCCGGCGGCGGAGGAGCGGCAGCCGGAGCCGCCGGTTTCGCCGCTGGGGTTGCCGCTACCACCGGAGGCGTCAGCGCGGCGGCGGCCATGATCTTGGTCGAATCATTCGTCGACCCGAACGACTTGTAGTTCAGCAGGTCGCGCACCAGGTCGGCGCCTGTCTGGTAGCGCTCGTTGGGGTTCTTCTCCAGCGCCTTCATGATGATGGCGCTGATGCCCGGGTGCACGGTAACGTCCAGCTCGCGCGGCGGGATGGCCGGCTCGTGGATGATCTTGTAGATGATGGTCGTGATGCTCTGGCCGGTGAACGGCTTCTCGCCCGCCACCATCTCGTACAGCACCACGCCGAAGCTGAACAGGTCCGAGCGGCCGTCGAGTTGTTTGCCCCGCACCTGCTCGGGAGACATGTATGTCGGCGTGCCCAGCACCTGGCCCGTGGTCGTCATGCTGGCATTCGACTTGGCGATGCCGAAGTCCATGATCTTCACCACGTTCTCGCTGGTGATCATGATGTTCGCGGGCTTCACGTCGCGATGGATCACGTTGTGCGAGTGCGCGTAGTCCAGCCCCGCGCAGACCTGCCGCGCGATCTCTACGATCCGGTCGGGCGGAAGCGTGCGGTGCTGATGCAGGAGCGTCTGGAGGGTCTGGCCTTCCAGGTACTCCATCGCCATGTAGAACAGGCCTTCATACTCGCCCGCGTCATAGATGGTGACGATGTTCCCGTGGTTGAGCACGCCCGCCAGCTTGGCCTCGTGTTTGAAGCGGCGCAGCACCTCTACGTCGTCGGTGCCGTGGACGTCCAGCCGCATGGTCTTGATGGCGACCACCCGGCCGATGTTCGGGTCCTGAGCCTTGTACACCTTGCCCATGGCGCCCTTGCCCAGCTCGCCGATGATCTCGTACCGCCCGATGTTCTTCAGCTCGTCCATGGGGTGAACGGATGACCTACCTGGAAGAAAATGGTTCGTGCGCCGCGCGGGGAGGCGTGGCTGAGCGGGCGAAGACAGGCCCCGTTGTTGACCCGGAAGTTACCCTAACCTCGTCCCTTAGTCAATCCGGCCTATTCCGCAGTCCCGCCCCGGAACAGCTCGGCCAGCGTGTCTGCGCCTACCCGGAAAATGACGAATTCTGCAGCCGCATCCCGCCGCCGGCGGAACAGCAGCTCGGCCTTCCCGTCGCCGTCGGCGTCCAGTGCGTCGATGAATTCCAGCCGCGGCACGGCGTCCAGGCGGTCGCTCGCCGTCGCGGAGGCGAACAGCTTCCGCGGGTTGCCATGGACGTCCGTCCGCGCCACCACCGTCACATAGAGGACGCGTCCGCCGGCCACCGCCGTGCGGCCGGTGTAGACCAGTTCGGCCGAATTGTTCAGGTCCAGGTCGAGGGCCGCTAGCCGCTCGTCGGTGAATACCGTTGGCGGGGTGCTTGCGGCCTTGCCTGCGGTCTTCGCCGCCGCGGGCGCGCCCGGCAGCAAGCGTGCCAGCTCCGCCTGCGCTAGCTTGCGCATGGAGCCCATCAGTTGCTCGCGCTCTTCCTCCGTCGCCCGGAACTCGAAGGTATGGCGGGTCTGCGGATCTTCCGCGTCTGAGATGGCTACCGCTTCGAAAGCGCGGCGGGCAAAGCCGCTGTCGGGACGCGCACCTACAGGCACATCACCGCGCGCCTGGATGCGCCCCGGCACGGCCGTACCGGCGGACTCGTCTGTCTCAGAGGTCCCGGTGCGCTGCTGCCCGCCGCCACCTCGGCGGATGATCGGCCGGTTGGGGTCGTCATCGGGAGATTTCGCCGCGGGCGGTTCGGTTGCGGGCGCCTTGTCCGGGGCCTCCGCGCTTTTCGCCGGAGCCGCCTCCGCCGCGGGTGCTCCCCGGCGTATCTTCGGGCGGTCAGGGTCGTCGTCCGGACGCGTGGCCTCCGGCTTCGGCGCCTCCTTCGGAGGCTTGGCTACCTGGGGCAGCCGTTCGATGTCGCCTTGCTTGCGCTTCATCGAGGGCGGTTCATCGGCAGGGACCTGGTCGGCCGGGATCTCGCGTCCCTCTTCGTCGTAGATGGTCTTCTTCTTCTTGATGTCGCGGTCGTCCACGGACTCGGTGAAGATGGGGCTGGTCTCCGCCTTCTTCTCCTTCACGATCTCGGCTGACTGAGTCCGCTCGCGCAGCTCCAGCGTACGGGTGCCGCGCGCGTTCTCCCAACTGCCCAGTCCGTACCACGTGCGGGAGGCATCATTGCGGGCTGCCGTCTGTACGGTGAAGAAACCCAGGACGTCGCCCCGGTCTTGCGCCTCGTAGACCACGCCCGGTTCGAGCGCCATCGGGCGCGGATTCGCGCGGTAGAGGCCCGCGTCGTAGAAGCGGCCTTCCTCCAGCAGCGCCACTGGCAGCAGCCGCGGGATGGCGCGGCCTTTTTCGTCCGGCTCCCACCGGACCACAGCAATCGCGCGCGGCCCTTTCTTCGGCTTGGTGGTTCGCAGTTGCGCGCTCAGCGGCATGGGCGCCAGCACGGCGGCGATCAGCGTCGCCGCCACCAGCGGGCGGTATAATCTTCGGGTTCGAAAGAAAGCCATCATGCCCTTAGATGTCAACAGCAAGGCCCCCGACTTCAAGGTACCGGACCAGGACGGCAAAACCGTCTCTCTCAAGGATTTTAGCGGACAGCCCGTCGTCCTGTTCTTCTTCCCCAAGGCCGACACCCCGGGTTGAACCATAGAAGCGTGCGGGTTCCGCGACGCCTTCAAGAAGATCCAGAAGACCGGCACGGTCGTGCTCGGCATTTCTGCCGATAACCCCGAGCGCCAGAAAAAGTTCAAGGAGAAGTACGACCTGCCGTACACCCTCCTCGCCGACACCGACAAGAAGGTCTGCAACGCCTACGGCGTGATCAAGGAGAAGAACATGTACGGCAAGAAGGTGATGGGTATCGAGCGCACCACGTTCCTCATCGACGCCCAAGGCAAGATCGCCCGCATCTTCCCCAAAGTGAAAGCCGAGGGCCATGCCGAAGAGGTCTTAGCCGCCCTGAAGGCTTGATTTGATGGGCGCCTCAAATCACATTTCGAGCGCAGCGAGAAACTAGGAACTAGACTTTTCTCCCCCACCCCAGCCACCAGAACAGCCCGCACAAAAAGATTCCCACCACACCGCGTACGCCCAAGAACCAGGGCTGGATGATCCACCCGAAGAACGGCAACGCAATGTTGTGCGCCCAAAGGTACAGGTTCACGAACGCGCCGACGAACGCCGCCCCGCACAAAAACTTGAATACTTCACGCCAATTGATCTTCATGGCAATGCCTCTCATCGAATCCTACGTCCGCCTCCCGTGAAAAGTCGCGAAATGTCGGCACTTCGTGTTCCTTGGTGCTCTTTGCGCCTTTGTGGTGGGTTTGGTACCGTGTTTACGCCATGAAAACGCTCTTTGCCGTCCTGCTGCTGTCGCTTTCTCTCTCTGCCCAGACCCAAACCAAAAAGCTTCCGGCCGGCCGCCCTGAGCCCTCCAAACAGCTCGGCGCGCTCATAACCGCCGAGTGGGAATACACCATGCAGCAGAATCCCGAATGGGCTTCGCTGCTCGGCGACCGCCGCTTCAACGACAAATGGTCTGACCTCTCGCTGGAGAACATCGCCGCCCAGGCGAAGCACAACGAAGATGTCCTGAAGAAGCTCGCCGCCATCGATCGCAATCGCCTCGACCCGGATTCCCGCCTCAACTACGACCTCTTCCAGCGCCAGTACCAGACCGCGGTCGAGGAATACCGGTTCAAGAGCCACCTGCTGCCCATCAACCAGCGCGACGGCATCCAGACCGCCGACGACATCGCCAACCAGCTCCGCTTCACTACGGTGAAGGACTACGAAGACTGGATCGCGCGCCTCAACAGCTTCGGCAAGCTGATGGACCAGACCATCGCCCTGATGCGCGAGGGCCTGCGCACCGGCATCAAGCATCCGCGGGTCATCATGGAGCGCATCCCCGCGCAGATCGACAAGCAGCTCGTGGCTCCGGAGAAGTCCGGCTTCTACGCGCCCTTCACCAAGTTTCCCGCCGCCATCCCTGAAGCCGACCGCCAACGGCTCAGCGCCGCCGGCAAGCAGGCCGTCGAACAGAATGTGCTGCCCGCGTTCGGCCGTCTCAAAGACTTCTTCGCGAAGGAGTACATCCCCGGCAGCTATCCCGAGGTCGGCGCGTGGCAGTATCCCGACGGCGCCGCCTACTACGCCTTCACCGCGCGCAAGTTCACCACCACCAGCATGACGCCGGAGCAGATCCACCAGACCGGCCTCGCGGAGGTGAAGCGCATCCGCGCCGAGATGGAGGCCATCAAGACGAAGACCGGCTTCACCGGCCCGCTCCCAGATTTCTTCAAGTTCCTGCGCACCGACCCGCGCTTCTTCTACAAGACCGGCGAAGAGCTCCTCACCGCCACCCGCGCCATGGCCAAGGTCATCGACCCCAAGCTGGTGAAGGTCTTCAAGAAGCTGCCTCGGACGCCCTACGGCGTGGAGCCCATCCCCATGCTCTTTGCGCCGGACACCACCGCCGCCTACTACCAGCCGCCCGCCGCCGATGGCTCGCGCCCGGGAAACTACTTCGTCAATCTTTACCAGCCTGAGTCCCGCCCCAAGTGGGAGATGATGGCGCTTTCGCTTCATGAAGCCGTCCCCGGGCACCACCTGCAGATCGCCCTAGGCCAGGAAGTGGGAGAAATCCCCAATTTCCGTCGCTACGGCTACTACAGCGCTTACGGCGAAGGGTGGGGGCTCTATGCGGAGCACCTCGGCGAAGAGATGGGCCTCTACACCGACCCCTACGACAAGTTCGGCCAGCTCACCTACGAGATGTGGCGCGCGGTGCGCCTCGTCGTCGACACCGGCATGCACCACAAGCGCTGGACCCGCAAGCAGGCCATCGACTACTTCATGGAAAATGCGCCCAAGGCTGAGCTCGATATCGTCAACGAGATCGACCGCTACATCGCGTGGCCCGGCCAGGCGTTGGCTTATAAGGTCGGCGAGCTGAAGATCAAGGAGCTTCGCGCCCGCGCCGCGAAAGAATTCGGCGACCGTTTCAACGTCAAGGACTTCCACGATGTGGTGCTGCGCTCCGGCGCCGTGCCGCTCGATGTCCTCGAGCGCCAGGTCGACGAGTGGATCGCCGCCAACTGCCGCAAGGAATGCGAGTTGCCCTTCGAGGCACCCAAGAAGTCAGAAACACCGCGAAGGAAGTAACCGTGGTCTTGTCATCCCGAGCGAGCACGTAAGTGCGAGTCGAGGGACAATGCCTTGCGGCCTGAACCGCGCAGCGGCGACACCATGCCCAAACTTCTCCCCCGCACCTTCTTCGAACGCGACCCGCGCCGCGTCGCCCGCGACCTGCTCGGCAAACTCCTCATCCGCCGCCTGGAAGGGAAGCCGCGCAGACTCATAGCCGCGCGCATCGTCGAGACGGAAGCCTATCTCGGCGAGCGCGACCTTGCCGCCCACGCCGCCGCCGGTATGACGCCGCGCAACGCCGTGCTCTTCGGCCCTGCCGGACACGCATACGTCTACTTCACTTACGGCATGTACCACTGCATGAACATCAGTTGTGAACGGGAGGGGACTGCCGGCTGCGTGCTGCTGCGCGCACTCGAGCCGCTCAGCGGGCTCGAAGCGATGGCCGCGGGCCGCCATCTGACCCTGCCCGACGAGCCCACGCAAAAGACGCTCAAGCTGCTGACCAGCGGCCCCGGGCGCCTCTGCCAGGCGCTCCACATCACTCGCGCCGACGACAACGGCAAAGACGTGACGTCCCGGCGCTCCGATCTCCAGGTCGCCGATGACGGCTACCAGCCCAAACGCATCACGACCACCGAGCGCATCGGCATCAGCAAAGACGCGCACCTCAAGCTGCGCTACCTGATCGCGGACAATCCGTTCGTTTCGGGAAGGTCTACTTCGAAGCCGCGGCCTTCTCGTACCGCGCCAGTGCCCGCGCGTAAACCTCTTGCGCGGCGCGCACGCCCGGCGCGAACTCGGTATGACTCGGCCGCCGGATGATGGCCAGCACCTGCTCCAGCGCCGCGATGGTCGCGATCGTATCCAGGTAATCGAAGTATCCCAGGTGTGCCAGCCGGAAGATCTTGCCTTTCATCTCGTCGCCCTGGCCGTTGGAGATGACCGCGCCAAAGCGTTCGCGGAAGAGCTTCACGATCTGCCCGGAGTCCACGTTCTTGGGCGCGCAGACGGCCGTCACCGCCGCGGCCGGCGCGTCCGGCGCGAACAGTTGCAGCCCCAGCGCCAGCGCGGCCTCGCGCGTCATCTCCGCGCAGACTTCCGCATTGAGAATGAGCGCCTCGCGTCCTGCCGCCAGGTCGCCGTTGCCCATCGCCCGGATGTAATCGAGCGCGGTGGCCAGCGCCGCGATCAGCGCGATCGCCGGCGTGTAGCTCGACTCGCCTTTCGCCGCCGACTTCCGCTCCTTGCGCAGATCAAAGTAAAAGCGCGGCGACTTCGCCGTCTCCATGCGCTGCCACGCCCGCTCGCTCACCGAGAGGTACGCCAGCCCGGGCGGGATCATCACCGCCTTCTGCGACCCGCCGATGATGATGTCCACGCCCCACGCGTCGATGTCCATCTGCGTCGTGCCCAGCCCGGTGATGCCGTCCACGACCAGCAGGGTCTCGGTGCCGCGCAGCAACTCCGCCACGGCCTTTACGTCGTGGCGCACGCCGGTCGAGGTCTCCGTCGCCTGCATGTAAAGCACACGCGTCTCTCCCGTGAGTTTGGCCTTGATCGCGCTGAGCGGCACCGTCTCGCCGTAGGGCGCGCTGGCGACGTCTACCGCGCAGCCATAGGCGGAGGCCAGTGCCTTCCAGCGCTCGCCGAACTTGCCCGCCGTTACAACGAGCACGCGGTCGCCGGGCGAGGTCAGGTTCGCCACCGCGGCCTCCATCGCACCGGTGCCGGAGGCGGCCAGCAGGATCACGTCGTTCTGCGTGCCGACGAACGTCTTCAGGTCAGCCAGGACTTTGGTATACAGGGCGCGGAAGTCGGCAGTGCGGTGGTGGATGTCGGCGGCGGCCATCGCAAATTGCGCGGCCGGCAGCAGGGGAGTCGGACCGGGGGTGAAGATGCGGGATTTGCGCAGCATCCCGCTATTCTACGTCTAGCGGAGGCCTACGCTGCCGTAGTTTGAAGGGGTGGCCGCCAGGACGCGGCCGTCTTTCACAAAGAAGATGATGCCGCGCACGTTGCCCGCGGTGCCGCGCAGCACCATCAGGCCGTCGCCGGTGGGCGGCTCGGAGGGCGGCGCCTTCCAGTCGATGCTGCCCATGTTCTGCGCCGGCACGCGCACCACGCCCGCCATGTCGTCATACAGACTGTCAAAGATGTTGGTGCGGTTCTGCAGCAGCACCACGCGGCGCTTGCCGTCATCGGTGGCCAGGAAGTATCCGACGTCCGGCACATCGTCGCCGTCCACGTTGATCTCAAAGCGCCCTTCCGGCGTCAACCCGTAAGAACGCATGTAACTCACGACCTCCGGCAGGAAGTCGTCGGCCGTCGCGCCGCGCCACTGCTCCGCTTTCAAGATCAGCGGCATGTCGACCGGCAGGATGCCCGGTGGCGCCGGCGTCTCTCCGGTCTCCAGCGCGGCATCAGGCGGCGTCGGCTGCATGAGGAAGATCACCGCCAGCGCCGTCACCGCTCCCACCGCCACCGCAATGCGGAAGATCGGCGTGCTCTTCTCCCGCTGGTAGGGCGTGATCTTGATCTTCTCCGCGCCCGGGATGTCGTCCACCGCGTCGGCCAGCATCGCCATCGAGTCCAGATGGTCCAGCACGTGGCGCGCCGTGTACGGCTGCGGGATGACGAGCTCGCTCAGCTCGATGCTGCCGGTCGTCAGCGTCAGGTACGTCTTCGACGAGCAGCACAGCTTCTCCATCTGCTGGCGCATGGCCTTGCTCGTGACCAGCATCTTGGCCTGGGTCGGGTGGTCGGTACGCGCCGCAAACCGCGCGTCGAACATATCGTCGCCGGTGCGCACCAGGATGCGCCCTTCCGTCGACTGCGCCCCCTTCGGCACTACGCTGAACGTGAATGACACCGGCGCCTGCATGCGTATGTTCAGCCCGGGCGTGGTCTCCGAATAGCTGAAGCGGATCTGGATGGGCTTGTACTTGTGGTTGCCGGTGAGCACCACGTCGTCGCCGTCGCGGAACATCTCCAGCTTCAGCGTCTGGGCGATCTTGAGGATGTCCTGCCGGTACTCGCCGTAGCCCGCCAGCAGCGAGCTCTTGCGCATGGTCGTGATGATCACGCCGAGGAGCGCGACCACCGCGACGATGGCGATGGCGATCTGGATGGGGCCTAAAGCCGGCATGCTGGACGGAGTAAGACGCCTGATGATACCCGCCACCTCGCCGGATGGCAATCGGGAGAACCATGAGAGGCAGTAGCCGGCTGCCGGCGGCCAGTCTTCAGTCTCCGGTCTCCGGTCTACTGAGTACCGTCTTCGGCTTCCGGTGTGATCCTCCGGTGGCACAGCCGCCCTCGGCTGTGCGCGATAACTGTTGCCCGCAGCCACCGCAAGGCGCGCAGCGCCGACAGAGAATAGCCTAGGCCGTCAGGCCTAGGTCCGCGTCTCCTCGGGAGTCCAGCCCGCTTTAGCGGGCGACAGATTCTCAACGCGAAAACTCCCCTCTCGCGCACACGTTGAGTGCTGAATGCTGACTCTCTTTGCCGGCTAGATGCTAAGTGCTAGGTGCTAGCTGCTCCCCTGCGTCCTCTGCGGTCATCATTTGTCTCCCGTTGCGCCCTTCGCGTCCTTTGCGGTGCAAGCTCTTCTATAATCCCGGCATGACGCTAGCCGAGAAGATCACCAAGGACATGACCGACGCCATGCGCGCCCGCGACGAGTTCCGCCTGGGCACCCTGCGCATGATGAAGTCCGCCATCAAGAGCAAGGAGATCGACAAGCGCGCCCCGCTCGACGACGCCGAGACCGTCGCCGTCCTCAGCACCATGATCAAGCAGCGCAAGGAGTCGGTCGAGCAGTTCACCAAGGGGGGCCGCCCGGAGCTGGCTGGAAAAGAGTCCCGCGAGATCGCCCTCATCGAGGGCTACATGCCGCAGTCGGCCTCGGCCGAAGAGATCGCCGCCACGGTCAAGGCGGCCATCACCGAGATGCAGCCCCCGCCCACCATCAAGGACATGGGCACAGTGATGAAGGCCGCCATGGCCAAGTTCGCCGCCTCCGGCCAGCGCGTCGACGGCAAGCTAGTCAGTGAGACGGTGAAGAAGGAACTGTCCGCCAAGTAGTCCCTGAACACTGCCAAGGCACGGGCTGGCCCGCCGCTGAATCTCTGGGAAGGGCACGGCTTCAGCCGTGCCGCAAAGACCACCATGATGAGCGGCTTCAGCCGCTGAGGTAAGGCAAAAAACGCGGTCCACCGTAACCTTTCACCCCGTTCCCGCGTTCCAACCATCGAGTAAGGGAGAACCTGCTTGAGGGCTCTGGTCATACCCATCACACCCCAGCAGCGGAAGCTGCTGGGGACCCCGTCCGACGAACGGCTGCTGATCGAGGCGGCGCAGCGCGACCCATCCCGCTTCGCCGCGCTCTACGAACTGAACTTCGCCCGCGTCTACGGATTCATTGCCCGCCGCGTGCGGGACCGCGCCGTCGCCGAAGACATCACCGCCGACGTCTTTCACCGCGCGCTGGAGAACCTGGGGAAGTATCAGTGGCAGGGCGCGCCCTTCGCGGCGTGGTTGCTGCGCATCGCGGCCAATGCACTGACCGACCACTGGCGCAAGACCGCGCGCCAGCCCGTGCCCACCGCCGACGAGCTGCTCGATTCCGCCGTAGAAGATGAGACCGAAAGCCGCGCCATCCTGGCCGAGATGGTTGCGGGCCTGCCCGAAGACCAGCGCCGCGTCATCCTGCGACGCTTCGTGGACCAGCGCAGCATCAAGGAGATCGCCGCCGAGCTCGGGCGCAGCGAAGGCGCCGTCAAGCAACTGCAACTGCGCGCGCTGGAGAACCTGCGTGCCCGCATGAGGAGCCGCCATGAATAACGCCGCCCATCTCGCTGACCGCCTCGACCTGGCGCTGGACCGCATGTTCGCCAGCGAAGCCCGCGACGTGACTGCAAAGAGCAACGGTTGCCCCACCCTTCCGCCGCAGGCGGAGGGTGGGAAAAGCGACGAGGACGCGGCCCTGGACTCGCTCGTCGCGGTCGCGCACGAACTCCAGTCCCTGCCGCGCGCCAGCTTCAAGGAACGCCTAGCGCTGGAGCTGGACGCCGCCGCCAACACGCGTCGCGCCAACTCTGACCCGCGAGCCCTCGCTGTTGCGGCCCAGATGCTGCCCACGCTTTTTGGCGGAGGCATGGCTGTCCCGCCGGTCGCGCGCGTGAACGTTGCGGCGTCGCTGTTAGTGCATGCGCTTGGTCTGGCCGTCGTCCTCGGCTCTACCTATTACGTCGCTGAGAATCGTGGCCTGCCCGCCGGCCGCATGGTGGACCTCGTGGCGCGTGAGCTGTACCCGCTGCCCCCCGCACCGGACACCTCCGGTGGCGGCGGAGGCGGCGGCGACCGCAGCAAGCTTGACGCCAGCCACGGCGCATTGCCCAAGGCGTCGTCCGAACAGATCACACCGCCCGCGGTGAAAGTCCCGAACGAGGCGCCGAAGCTGGAAGTCGCGCCCACGGTCATCCTCTCGGCCGACCTGCAATCGCCCAAGCTGCCGGTCATCGGCGACCCAACAGCGACTCCGCTGCTGCTCTCTAACGGTCCGGGCTCGAGCAGCGGTATCGGCACCGGGAAAAACGGCGGCATCGGTGAAGGGGATGGACGCGGCATCGGCATCGGCAGCAAGGCCGGGTACGGTGGCAGCATCTATCGCGTCGGACATGGCGGCGTCAGTGCGCCGCGCGCCATCTACGCCCCGGATCCCGACTACTCGGAAGAAGCGCGCAAGGTGAAGCACCAGGGCGTGGTCGGGCTGTGGTTGATCGTCGGGCCGGACGGCCGCCCCCGCGACATCCGCGTGCAGCGGTCGCTCGGCATGGGCTTGGACGAAAAGGCGGTGGAAGCCGTGCGCACCTGGAAGTTCGAACCGGCGAAGAAGGACGGCGTCGCCGTCCCGGTGCAGATCACCGTGGAAGTCAGCTTCCGGCTCTACTAGTCCGCAGTAAACCGCTGTCCGCGCGCGAGCCGGAACCCCATCCAGCCGCCCAGCGCCACGTCCACGCTCCCGCAGAAGCCCGGCCACCAGGGCGGCATGCCGGGGTTCGAGATGAACAGGTGGTGCACGAAGTCGAAGACGCCATGCGCGGCGATCGCCGCCGCCACCAGCCACATGTTGCGCTTGAAGCCCAGCACTGCCGCCAGCGCGAAGGCCGCTGCCACCGCCGACTCGAGCGCCAGCGCGCGCGTCGAGCCGCCCATCACGGCGAACAGCACGTAGTACGACGCGATGACGATGAGCGCGGTGGAATAAAAGGACCGCTCGCGCGCCATCCCGGTTGCGGTGGCGATGGCCGCGATGGCCGCCGCCAGCGCCAGCCCGACCCCATATTCGCTCATTTGACTACCCGTACCTTCACCCGCGTCCCCTCCGGCAATTCGCCGCTGAGCAGTTCGATCGTGCCGCCGCGCACGATGCCCATCAGCTCGGCGGGTTTGGCGTCTTTGGAATCATCGCCGGCGGGAGCTGCGGGCGCGCGGCCTGTGCCTTTGTCCATGGCTGCATTGGCCAAGCGGTCGGCGTGCTTGTTCTGCGCGCGGAGCACGTGACGGACCTCAAAATGGCCCAGCTTGCGGATGAGCGCCCGCGCCTGTTCGTAGAGCGGCTTGAGGTCCGGGCTCTTGACCTTGTAGGACCCTTGGAGCTGCTTGACCAGCAGCTCGGAATCGCTGACCACCTTCAGCGCGGCGTGGCCGTGCTTCACCGCGTAATCGAGCGCGGCGATCAGCCCGGAGTACTCGGCCACGTTGTTCGTCTGGCGGCCCAGGTACTCGCTCAACTCCGCGACAGTCTTGCCCTCGGCATCTTCTATGTGCACACCGTAGCCCGCCGGGCCCGGATTGCCGCGCGCGCCGCCGTCGATGTAAGCGGTGATGGCGGTGCGGGGCGCGTCGTCTTCATTAGGGAAGAGGCCTCGGGTGGGTACGCTGCGGAACGGCATGGGTGAAGGATAGCAGTTAGGCGCTGCGTTAACGCCCTTCCTGCAACCGGGTTGCGAGCCGGTCGGGAAGGTTCGCCTCATAGATGCGGCGCTGCGCCTGCTCCACGTTGTAAGGCACGCGGTAGTAAGTGATGTTCCAGAGGTCGGAATCGAAGACGCAGAAGGCAGCGCGCCAGTCGCCGTCGCGCGGCTGGCCGACGGAGCCGGGGTTGATCAGGTACTTGGCGGTACGGCTCATCTGGTAGACGAAGTTCTCTGACTCGTTGTCGGTTTCGTAGATAGGGCGCAGCGTGGCCCATTCGTCGTCTTCAGCCGAAAAGCCGCCCTGGATGTGCGTGTGGCCGAAGAAGGTGAGCGCTTCCCGGCTTTCCAGGATCGGCTCGTAAGCGTCGCGCACGATGATGATGTACTCGTCCTCATCGAGCGGCGAGCCGTGGACGCACTGCACGTTCTCAACACCCTCCGGCTTGATGGGGCCTTTCGGCAGCTCCTTCACCCACTTCAGGTTCTCCGGCGTGAGCGTCTCCTTGGTCCAGAATGAAGCGACCATGGCGATGTGGTTGAAGTCTTCCGCGTTGGTGATGCCGGAGCAGGCCTTGTCGTGATTGCCGCGGACGAGCAGCCCTCCGAGCTCGCGGCTCTTGTTGACGACCTCGTTCGGGCTCGCACCGTAGCCGACGACGTCGCCGAGGTTGAAGACGCGGTCATAGGCCGGCGCCGCCGCGAGGCAGGCTTCGAGGGCCTCGAGGTTGGCGTGGATGTCGCTGATGACCAGGATCTTCATTACTTTTGGACTCTTAGTTATACCGTAAGCACCACTTTTCCGTAATTGCGGCGCTCCAGCAACATACGATGAGCGTCGGCCGCGCGTTCCAGCGGGAGTTGGGTGCCCACCACGGGACGCAACTTGCCTTCCGCGATCCAGCCCGATAGCCGCTGCCAGGCGGCGCGCATCAGCTCGGGATGCGCGGCCAGAGGAGTGAGCCACAGCGCGTGCGCGCTGAGGTTCTTCTGGAACATGGCCATGAAGTCGAACTGCGGCGCCTGCCCGGTAGCCAGTCCATAGATGATGATGTGGCCCATGTCCGCGAGGCAGCGCGTGCCCTTGGCGGTGTGCTCGCCGCCCAGCATCTCCAGCACGGCATGGACGCCTCGCCCGCTGGTCATCTCCGCTATGGTCTTCTCATAGTCCTGGGTGCGGTAGTTGATGCCGTGGGTGAGGCCGAGCTCCTTGACCTTGCGCAGCTTGTCATCCGACGACGACGTGCCGAACATCTCCAGGCCGAGCAGCTTGCCGATCTCGACGGCCGCGGTGCCGACGCCGCCGGCCACGGCGTGGATGAGCACGCGCTTGCCGCGGGCGTCGCCTTCGGTGAGCGCGGCCATGCGATAGGCGAAATATGCAGTGAAGTAGTTGACTGGGAACGATGCCGCTTCGGCGGCGCTCCAGTCCTTCGGCGCCGGCAGCAGGCTCTCCTGGCGCGCGGCAAGGCGCTCGGCGCATGCGCCGGAGTGGACAAAGCCCATCACGCGCTTGTCAGTGTTGTGGATCCGCCCCGCGAATTCGAGGCCGGGGATGTAGGGCGGGCGCGGGCCGGAAGGATACATGCCCTGCGTCTGCACCGTGTCCGCAAAGTTGACGCCGATGGCCTCGACGTCGATCAGGACTTCATTCTTCTCTTCGCGCAGCACGGGCTCCGGGACGTCACGCAGTTCAAGGACGTCCGGACCACCCCGGCGCGGTACGACAATGGCTTTCATGGACGGATGAGTGTAAATCGGAGCGCGAGGTCTCGGCCACTCAGAGCCGGGAAAGGAAATAAAAAAGCCAGCGTCTTCGTTCTCCCCCGAGATTTTTGGACGCTGGCTTTTTTTCGTTCTCCGAAAGCTGGTGGAGAACGTCTGGCCGCTCATCTCCCTGGTTCGGGTTTGGCCAATGGGTCCGCGCCCTGACGGCGCGCAAAGACACAATGCCTGTGTAGTCATATTCTGGTCAACAAAAATGATGGCCAAGTGTTTACTTCGGCGATAACTATTCAGGCGCTTCCCGGGGCGGCGAGGCAGCCGAGTTCGCGGGCGGCTGCATCGTCTCAGGTATATACTTTGGCCGTCATAAACATCGGCCGTAAGTCGCGCCGGGGAGCCGCTTTCATCTCATAGCTGTATTTCATAAAACCAGGCTCCGCGATTCATAGCAGCACGGTTAGGCCCCGATTCTTATTACGTGTTTACTTGGCAGTGGGTGGTGCGTTCCGCCGGTATTCAACCCGGGGAATGGTCGCCGCTCGTGGTCGCTTATAACGGGAGTGGTCCCATGGACCTTTTATTCATCCGGATCGTCTTTATTCTCTTCATCGCGGTCGCGGCGTTCTTCCTGCAGCCCTTCGGGCTGGGATCGATCGAATCGGCGATCGCGGGCGGTGTCATCGGCCTCGGCATCATCCTCTTCGAGATGCGGCTGCGGCGAATCAGCCTGAAGCAGCTCATCGGCGCGGTGATCGGGAGCATCCTCGGCATCCTGGGCGCCTACCTGTTCGCGCACGTCATCGGCGAAAGCCTGGCCGCCGGGGGCACGCAGCGCTTCCTGCAACTGCTGGTCATGCTGCTGATGTCGTACGTGGGGCTGATCGTGGGCGCGAGCAAGGGCGACCTGCTGAACCTCTCGGCGCTGGGCGGCATCTTCGGCGCGGAGAAGCAGGGCAAGAAGTCGCACAAGATACTCGACACGAGCGTCATCATCGACGGCCGCATCGCCGACATCGCCGAGACCGGGTTCCTGGACGGCGTGATCGTGGTGCCGCAGTTCGTGCTGCGCGAGCTGCAACTGGTGGCCGACTCGGCCGATTCGCTCAAGCGCAACCGCGGCCGCCGCGGCCTCGACATCCTGGCGCGCTTGCAGAAGATGGCGAACCTCAACATCCAGATCGTGGAAGACGATTTCCCCAGCATCCGCGAGGTGGACCTGAAGCTGATCGAACTGGCCAAGCTCTTCGAGGCCAAGATCATGACCAACGACTTCAACCTTAATAAGGTGGCGCAGCTCCAGGGCGTCGAGGTGCTGAACATCAACGAGCTGGCCAACTCGTTGAAGCCCATCGTGCTGCCCGGCGAGGTGATGCGCGTCTTCATCCTGAAAGAGGGTAAGGAATACAACCAGGGCGTCGCGTACCTGGACGACGGGACGATGGTCGTGGTCGACAACGCGCGCAAGATGATGGGCAAGAACGTGGATGTCTCGGTCACGTCAGTGCTGCAGACCACGGCGGGCAAGATGATCTTCGGCAAGTTCGATGAGCGCGCGACAGCGCAGGCGCCGGGGCCGCGGGTGGAAGCGAAGCCGGAGCGCAAGAACACACCGGTGCCCATCGAGCGCCCGGAGTGACGGAATAGACCGTGATCCGCTACGTCCTGGGCGGGCTGCTCGTTGGATTGATCCTGGAGTACGCTGCGTTCTACATGCAGACGTCGCGCCCCGGCACGCTGCTACCCCAGGCGCTCTTCTTCGGGCCGTGGCTCGGCGGCTATGCACTGTTGGAGCGCGCGCTGCGCAAGTGGGGATACTGGGTCTACCTCACGCCGCCGCTGCTGTACGCCCTGTACGGCATGCTCATTCGCTTAAGCGAAAGGCGCGCAAGACTGGCAATGACCGTGCTGCTGGTCTTCGTCTTTCACTACAGCGGCGTGGTCTTCAGCGCGCAGATGGTGAACATGTGGCGCGGTGAGCCCAACCGGTTCCTGCTGGTGATGAAGGCGCATGGCATCGTCATGGCGCTGGGGTTCGCGGCGTTCATCGCAGTGAACGTGACGACGATCATCAAGGGGTGGATCGCGAAGGAGTAAAGTGCTGCCACCCTTCGGCTTCCAGCTTGCGCGGCTTGGTCTTCATGTCTGAGATCATGACGTTTTTTCCCTTCGTCACCCATCCGATCTCCGTCACCGGCACGCCGTGTATTTCAATGGGGACCTTCGCCTTCGGGCTGGCGGTGAATAGCAGCTCGTAGTCTTCGCCGCCGTGAAGCGCGTCGTGGGGTTGCGCGCCCGCTGCTAGCGGCACGAGCAACTCGTTGATGATGGCGCCCACGCGGCTCGCCTTGCAGATGTGGTGCAAGTCCGTGGAGAGGCCATCGCTGACGTCGATCATGGCGTGCGCGAGCCTCCGCTCGCGCAGATAGCGGCCGACGCCGAGGCAGGGCTCGGGGAAGAAGTGCTTGCGGTCGGCCTTCGCCTTGGGGTCTGGCAGGCGGCGCTCGCCGGCGTACAAGCGGCGCAGGATGGAGGCCGAGCCGCCGAGAGCGCCGGTCACATAAATGATGTGGCCGGGGCGAGCGCCCGCGCGCGGAACGGCCTTGCCGGCAGGTACGCTGCCCACCACCATCACGTCCGCCAGGATGCCGTGGCGGGACTGCGCGATGTCGCCGCCGGCCAGCGTCGTGCCGGTGCGCCGGGCGAGGGCGAGGAAGCCGGAGAGAAAGCCGTCGATCCACTTCTGGGGGACATCCGCCGGAGTAGCCAGTGAAAGAAAGGCTGCGATAGGCTGCCCGCCCATGGCGGCGATGTCGCTCAGACCGCGGCAGAGGCAACGGTGTCCCACCGACTGGGGCGAGTGCCACTCGCCGCGGAAGTGCGTGCCTTCCAGCGAAAAGTCGGTGGTGACCAGCAGCTCGTGACCTCGTGGCGGGCGGATGACGGCAGTGTCGTCGCCGATGCCGAGGCGCACGGCGCCGGAGCGGCGCGGGCCCGCCAAGCGCGCGATGCGCTGGATCAATTGCTTCTCAGGAAGGGGCACTGCGGGGATAGTACACCGAAAACATTCGACAAAAGTGCAAACCGGCCGCAGGCACGAGAGCGGCGGAGCGTCCTCCACAGGGGAAGCAGCGCAGGGAGACGAATGCATTCAGCGGATGCGAAGCCAGAAAGAGCCGGACAGCAAAAACCGAAGCAAGGGTACCGAAGGCCGATGGGTAACATGTACTAGTTACTAAACCGTAACGCCAACATTCGTAACCACTTGAGCATCTGATTGTCGGTTGACAGTGCCAAAGTGGCTCTGTTACCGTTTCCCAGTCGTTCCTCTGATGTATCTGGCCCTGAAAGAGGCCCGGCTTTGGAAACCGATCCGGTAGGTGGTAGGACGGCTTCCAGGCAACGGTTTGGGTACCCCCACGCCGGCTCCACACACCCAAGGTGGGAACCGGATGTCACAGACCGTAGGCGGGCTGACCTTTGTTGTAGGCAATTTTTGTAATTGAAACTCGGTTAAGGCGGAGCACTCTCTTTGCGGAAGCGCTACTACATCATGTTTGTGGCCCGGGACTCAGACGGCCAGTTGCTGAAGATCCCGATTCCGCTGCACTACCTCTACGTTTTCGTCGCCGGGGCCCTGATCGGGATGTTCACCATCACCGGCATGGCCGGGTCCTATACCCGGATGCTGGTCAAGACGCTGCGCTTCAACGAGCTGCGCAACGAGAAAGAAGCCCTTAAGAAGAACTACAACACCCTGGAACAGGTCGCGAAGGAGAAGGAGATCCAGGTCGCATCGCTGGGCAGTCTGGCGAGCGAGGTCTCCGCGCTCTACGGCCTGAAATCGGAATCCGCTTTGCTGCAACGGACCGCCGTGAATGACCTGGGTGAGGAGCGCTTCAACACTTCGCTCGACCACTTCTATGCGCTGAAGAATTCGGCGATGTCCGGCGTGGCGACGATGGCGGTGGGCTTCGGCATGCACCGCAACGCGACCCTGGGAGACTGGGCGCGGCTGGCGGCGGCGCCGTCGCTGTGGCCGGTGCAGGGACGCATCATGAGTTCGTTCGGCGAGCGCTCCGACCCGTTCAACGGTGAAGGCGCGTTCCATCGCGGCGTCGACATCCAGGGTAACTACGGTCAGCCGATCGTCTCTCCGGCGGCGGGCGTGGTCGAGATGGCCGACTTCCGCGGCGGGTACGGTCGCACCGTGATCATCAACCACGGTAACGGCATCACGACGCTGTTCGGTCACATGTCCGGCTTTGCCGTTTCGGCCGGACAGCACGTCCAGCGTGGCGATGTGATCGGATTTGTCGGACAGAGCGGACGCACCACCGGGCCGCACGTCCACTACGAAGTGCACATCAACAGCGCCCCGGTGAACCCCTACAAGTACCTCCGCACCACGCTGGCGCAGAGCGAGTTCAGCGCCAAGGCAGACTGAAGCAGATCAAGATCGAATGTGAGATGTGAAAAGTAGCGAAAGCTACTTTTTGTTGTTTTTGGGCTTCGTTTTCGGCGCCGTGGCTTTTTCCGCAGGTGCCGGTGGCGCGGGCGGCTCGGTCAGCGCCTTGCGAATGAATCCCTGCGGCAATTCCGCGGTCAGCACGGCGCGAATCCCGCGCTGCTCCACCTTGAGGCTGTCGAAGAATGCTTTGACGTCCGGATCCGGGCCGCTGGGCTGCACGTTGGTCTCGACCGCGCGGAACAGTTGCAGGAAGTTGGTGAGCGAATCGGCGAGCTGTTTGGCGTCGGCTTCGTTGGCGGTGAAGGATTCAGCGCGGAATTGGATAGCGCCGGCATAGCGCAGCGAAGCGACAGTGACCGCGCCCGCGGGAAGCTGGAACTCGACTCCGTTCGGCAATGGTAGCGTGGTGCCGCGGCCCTCTGACGAAGGTAATGAAAGGATCGCCCACGCCGTGCTGCCGAGCGGCACGTGGCGGTAGTAGTCGCTGACCAGCCGCGGTCCGCCGAAGGGCAGCGCGATCTTCAGGTGCCGGTCGATCATGCCGCGGATGATGGCGGGGTCGTTGGCGTTCGACGCGGCCACCAGGTTCACGCTGAGGATCGATACGCGGACGACGCGGCCCTCATACGGGATGCTGAAGACGTCGAAGTTGCGGTACTTCTCCACGCCGCTGGCCAGCTTGTGGAGGTAGTGATTCAGCCTCCCGGCATCGAAGCGCGCCTTGAAGATCTCCGAGAAGCGGCGCTGCGGGCGCACACCGAACGGCGTCTGCGTCAGCTCCGCCGGATGGACGGCGATGGCCATCTCGTCGAGGTCGCGCTCCCACTGGAAGCCGGTCGCCTGGATGAAGGCCTCGTATTCGGAGTCGCGCGAGATGGTGATGGGCGAGTCGCCGAAGTCGGAGACCAGGCGAAAAGGGGCGATATTCACATAAAGGACGCCGTCTGCCTCAGGCAGCAGCCGGGCCGACTCCGGGGCGGCAATCTTGCGCAGGTAGATGGCGCCGGCCAGCAGCAGGGCAAAGATCAGGGCCCCGGCGGCTATCCAGATGCGGCGTCGTCTCATAAGGGGGTAGTTTTCAGGGGTTTAAGGCCGGGGTCATAGGCCGAAGACAGCCCCTAAAACACCCCGGAATCATACCATCCACCCCCACGGAGGCGGAGTCCTTGGGGATTGCTTAAGAATCTATTATGATTGGAGTTAACAGGGGCCCGGCCGAAGGGGAAGGTCGTTTGCACGTCAAAGGCCATTATGTTAATCTTTTATTCTTGTCCTGTGTCTCCGATTCGATCCTGCCAAGCCGTACTTTGTTTGTCGTCAAGATCATGAGGGGTCACGGGTAAAGGTTCGCTGGCGTAGCTCAGTTGGTAGAGCATCTGATTTGTAATCAGAGGGTCGGGGGTTCAAATCCCTTCGCCAGCTCCAGGCAACAATAGACGAGATCAAGACAGCATCAGCGCGTGGAAAGCGCGTTGTAAGTAGAGGAACGCGCGACCCGCTCCTTCCCGCAGGAATGCCCTCCACGAAGTATGAGGAACTTTCCGTACGGCCTTGGCGAGAGCGCGGGAGTTTGCTTGTTTGAAATCTCTTCTGTGGGCCTGCCGAATGAGCGAGTTCTGCTGATGTAGCTCAGTTGGTAGAGCACTCCCTTGGTAAGGGAGAGGTCACCGGTTCAATCCCGGTCATCAGCTCCAGGATATGGCTGAGCGCAGACTCGGCTGGAAGTAGCTGCACAGGTGGCCGAGTGGTTAATGGCAGCAGACTGTAAATCTGCCGCTCTTTGGAGCTACGGAGGTTCGAATCCTCCCCTGTGCACCAGGTTCGGGTGAGCACGGAGCGAGCGCCGAGAAGAGCGCGAGCAAAGTGCGAGGGCGAAGCAGCGCAGCGTTGCGGAGCCCTTGAATGGACGGCGGACGCGGTGAGGCTGAATTTCGGTGCGGCGTTGGCGATGGTCGGCGGCTTGGCCGTGCTGAGTTGGGTGACGTTGAGTGACCCGCGCATCCGCGCCGTGACGTTGTTGGTGTTGGGCGCATGCGCGGTGAAGATCTGGATCGAGCACAAGCGCCGGATGTTGGAAGGGCAAGGGCGGGAGTAACTCAGTGGTAGAGTCACAGCCTTCCAAGCTGTTGGTCGCGGGTTCGATTCCCGTCTCCCGCTCCATTAATAGGAGGGCTCCGCAGCAGAGCTGCTTCGTGACCCGGTCGCGCGGGCAGAGAGTTTAGAAGATGGCATTCACGCAAGCACAGATACCGGTCGAGAACGCGGAAGTCTTCAGCAAGCTGAAGGATTCCATCGCGCAGGCGCTGAGCGCGCAGCACGTAGAGCGTTTTCTGCAAGTGGCTGACGCGACGGGGTTGCGCATCCGCAACGTCGAGGGCCTGCTGGCGAAGTCGGTGTTCGACAAAGTGGTTCCGCCGCAAGGCGGCGCGAACAACCTGTATAAGCAGCTTTCGGCGTCTGACCAAGCGCAGATCCGCGAGTTCTACCTGACGCAGGTGGAGGAAGTGGATCCGGCGCTCCGCGGCAAGTACCGCAAGCTTTATCAGTACTCATAATTCTTTAAGAGGACCACATGGCGAAAGAGAAATTTGACCGCAGCAAACCGCACGTGAACGTGGGGACGATCGGGCACATCGACCACGGGAAGACGACGTTGACGGCAGCGATCACGAAGGTGCTGTCGAAGCACAACCCGAA
>Ga0209172_10000328_pt1 | contig 135182 bp, 102 predicted proteins | sample LarsenN4metaG_FD_184113 | JGI IMG/M metagenome (GOLD analysis project Ga0209172, IMG submission 184113) | Hot spring sediment bacterial and archeal communities from British Columbia, Canada, to study Microbial Dark Matter (Phase II) - Larsen... ... | reverse complement strand
CGGTGCCCGCACCTACCCCGACCTCATGCTGGCCGTCGCCCAGTGCCTTGACCGCTTCACCTCACAAGAATGCCTCCACTACTTCACCCATGCACACTATGGCGCAACTTAATACGGAAATGCTCTAATGAGCGGCTATGCACTTTGAAAAGCATCACCATCTGGGCTGGCTGGCGGCATGGGCAGTCCTGGGCTGGCTGGCCGCGCTGGCGCCTGTCGAAGGGGCCATTCTTTTCAGTGGGAACGCATCGACCGGGACCCCTGCACCCACTCTGACCATTACTGCGGATATCGTCCTGACGGCCACTGGCACGGGAGCTGGGCAATTGCTGGTGTTTGATGAGTGGACCACTTCGGACGGCTCCAATACCGGCTTGGGAGCCAATCCCGACGGGCAATCTGTGGGCTATACCATCAATGCCTCCGGGGCCTTGGCATCCCAAATTGAATTTTATCGGACAATCTGAGTTTTACTGCCAGCGCTTTGACCCCGAATGACGGGTTTCTGCGCTTCAATGTGATCTTGGTGGCGCCTGGGGATGTGGTGAGGATCCTGGCCGGGACATACACCTTTGGCACGGCAAGCGGGTTTAACCCTTCGATACCGGCCAGTTTTACCGGGCAGGTGTTCCTGGCCGACATCAATGGAATCCAGCTGAGCAATGTGGTGGCTGTGCCGGAGCCGGGGAGCCTGGCTTTGCTGGCGTTCGGGCTGGCGGCTTGGGTGGCGGTGAGGCGGAGGGCTTTTGCCCCCGGCAAAGTGTCCGCAGTTAATCAGGGTTAGGCTGGATTTGAAATTTCAAATTTAAAATCTCAAATCAAGGCGGAGCCTGTTCAGGGTGCGGGCTGGATGATGACGGTGAGGGTTTGGGCGGGGAGGAAGCGGCGCTGGAGAGCGGCGTTGATTTCCGCAGGCGGGAGGGTGCGGATGCGCTCGCTGTGGGCGGCTTCGTAGTCCAGGCCCAAACTGTAGAGGATGTTGAGGGCGGCTTTGAAGGCGGTGGTGGCGGCGGCCTGGTCCTGGAGTAGGCGCTTGCCGTGGAGCTTGGCCCGGGCGCGCTCGATCTCGGCCTCGGTCAGGCCTTTGGCGGCGATCTGGGTGATCTCATCGAGGATTTCGGTGCGGACTTTCTCCGCCTTGGTGGCCTCGGTGCCGGCGTAGAACATGAACATGCCGCGTTCCAGGCCGATCATCTGGGAGGTGCCGACGAAGTAGGCGAGGGATTGCTTTTCGCGGATGCGGATGAAGAGGCGGGAGGCGAGATCGGAGAGGGCCTCATCGGCGATTTCAAGGGCGGCACGGTCGGGATCGGCCACGCTCAGGCCGGGAAGTCCGGTCATGACGATGGCTTGTTGCTTGGGGGTGGGGAGGGTGACGGGCTCGGCGGAGAATGACCACTTGGGCTCGCCGGGGAGTTCGAAAGAGCCGCCGGCGGTGAGGCGGGCGGCGGGGAAGTGGCGCTCGATGAGGCGGGCGGCCTCGTCCGGGTCAAAGGCGCCGCCGGCGGAGAAGACCATGCGGGAGGGATCGAGGTGGGCGGCGTGGTAGGCTTGGAGGGTTTTGCGGTCGAGCGTGGCCAGGGTTTTTTCCGAGCCGAGGGGGTTGAGGGCGTAAGGGTGGACACCGAAGAGGCGGGAGCGCAGGGCGTTGCGGGCGATGGAGAGGGGCTGGTCCTGCTCGAGTTTGATATCGGAGAGCTGTTTGGTGCGTTCTTTTTCGATTTCGTCCTCCGGGAACGCGGGGTTGAGGGTGATATCGGCCAGGAGTTCGACGGCGGCGGGGAGGTCGGCGGAGAGGACCTCGATGCCGAGGGAGAGGGAGTTGGAGCCGAAGAGCTTGTCGATGGAGGCGCCGAGGGATTCGACCTGGGAGGCGATCTGTTCGGCGGAGCGGGAGGGGGTGCCTTTATCGAGGAGGCGGGTGGTGAGGGTGCCGATGCCGTTGGAGGCGCCGTTTTCCCGGAGCATGCCGCCGAGGAAGGAGATGCGGATGGTGGCGAGGGGGACTTTGTGGTCGGGGAGGGTGACGAGGGTGGCACCGTTGGCGAGCTTGCGCTGGGCGAGGGGGGAGGCGGCGGGCTTGTCCGCGGCCTGGGCGGCGGGGGGGGTGTCCGCGGGGGGGTGCAGGGAGACAACGGTGAGGTTTTGGGGGGTGAGGTGGGTGCGGAGGACGCGCTGGACATCGGCGGCGGTGACGGTCTCGATGCCTTTGAGGTAGGCGTTGTCGAAATCGAGGTCGCGGGCGGCGAGCCAGCTGCTGCCGAGGGCGGCGGCTTTGCCGGCGGCGGTTTTGAGTTCTGAGGCGCGGTCCACGAGGACGCGGCGCTTGGCTTTGGCGAGTTCAGCGTCGGGGATGGGCTGGGATTGGAGGCGGGTGAGTTCTTCGAGGATGATGGCTTCGATGCGGTCGAGTCCGGGGGTGGCGGGGCCGGGGAGGAAGACAGCGGAGACAGCCCAGAGGCCGGAATCGCGCGGGGTGTAGGAGAAGGTGGAGATGGCGCGGAGGAGATTGTCGGTCTCGACGAGGCGGCGGTGCAGGCGGGAGCTGGCACCTTCTCCGGCGAGGATGGCGGCGACATCGAGGGCGTGGAGGTCGGGGTGGGTGATGCCGGGGATGTGCCAGGCCATGAACATGCGGCGGACATCGGTGGGGAAGGGGCGGTGGGCCTCGCGGCGTCCGAGCTGGGGTGGTTCCTGCGGATAGACTTCCGGCTGGTAGGAGGCGCGGGGAATGGCGGCGGTGAGGCGTTCGAGTTCTGCGCGGACTTCCTCGGCCCTGACATCCCCGACGACGATGAAGGTGAGGTTGTTGGGGACGTAGTGCTTTTTATAGTAGGCCAGAACGTCGTCCCGGGTGAGCTGGTTGTAAACTTCGAGGTGGCCGATGACGGGGTATTTGAAGGGGTGGCGGGTGAAGGCGGTTTCGAAGAGGAGTTTTTGGAGGGTGCGGCCGGGGTCGTCAAAGCCCATGGCGAACTCGCGGCGGATGACTTCCTGTTCTTTGGCGTATTCCTCGGTGGGTAGGGTGGAGTGGAACATGGCATCGGCGAGGACATCGAGGAGGGTCTTCCAGCCGGAGCTGGGGGCATCGATGAAATAGACGGTGCGGTCGAAGGTGGTGTAGGCGTTGACGGAGCCGCCGGCGGCCTGGATGGTCTGGGCGATCTCGGAGTTGCCGCGGCGGGCGGTGCCTTTGAAGAGCATGTGCTCGAGGATGTGGGAGATGCCGGCGCCGAGGTGGCGGCCTTCGGTGAGGCTGCCGGCTTCACACCAGGCCTGGACGGAGACGACGGGGGAGGTGCGGTCTTCCTCGACGATGAGGCGGAGGCCGTTGGGGAGTTCGAAGAGCTGGGCGGAGGAGGGGGGGAGATCGACGCGCGGGGCGCTGGTGGAGGGGGCGGGCGCGGGTTTGGATTTGAAGTCGCAGGCGTTCATGAGGAAGAGGGCGGAGAGGAAGAGGAGGAGGCGGGGCATGGGGGGATTTATGCTTTGAGATTTAAGATTTCAGATGGGGATGCCTGGCCGGGAGAGGGGCTTAAGAGGCAAGAGAAGGCACTGGGGCGGGATGCCCTCCAGCCAGGGTTATTCCGCGCCTTCGGCAGCGGCGTTGGGAAGAGAAGGGTCGGCGGCCTGGGGGAGGCGGGAACGGGAGGAGCGGGCGGGGCGCTTGGCGCGGGGGGAGGGTTTTTCGGGAAGGAAGGGCTGGACGAAGGCTTCGTCGAAAGTGAAGATTTCGCTGAAGTCTTCGAGTTTGTCGTTTTCGCTTTTGCCGAGGATGCCGCGCTGAACGAGGTTGAAGACGATGGCGCCGAAGTCTTCGCAGCGGGCGACGCCCCACTCGTTGAGGACCATTTTGCCCATGGGGCCGAATTCCTTGAGGGTGTATTGGCGGAGGCCTTCGAGGAGTTCGGGGCCGGTGACGTGGCGGGGGGCGGCGCCGTGGGCGCGTTTGTGGAGTTTGAGGGTGAAATCGAGGCCTTCACGGACGAAGCGGTAGGCCTGGACATCGAAGCGGGGGTCGGATTGGAGGATCTCAGCGACCGCCTGATCGAAGTTGTTCTTCTGCATAGTCTTGATGTTCCGTTTTAAGGGATGAGGCGGGCTTTGTCCATGGTGTCTTGTGGCGGTGGAGAATGAAGGCGGAGGCGGCGAGGAGGAGGGAGAGGAGGAGGACGAGGATGCGGGCTTGGATGGGGGTGATCTCGATGCTTTCGAACCTCATCCGACAACTAAGTTAACGAGTTTTCCGGGGACGACAATGGCCTTGCGGATGGATTTTCCGGCGAGCCAGGAGGTGAGTTCGGGGTGGGCGCGGGCGCGGGCCTCGGTATCGGCGGCGGAGAGGCCGGCGGGGATGGTCATGCGTCCGCGGAGCTTGCCGTTGACCTGGAGGATGATCTCGGCCTCGTTTTCGACGAGGGCGGCGGGGTCGAAGGCGGGCCAGGGATGGTGGCTGAGGGAGTGGGAGTGGCCGAGGCGGGACCAAAGTTCTTCGGCGATGTGGGGGGCAAAGGGGGCGAGGAGGAGGATGAGGGGCTCGACGGCGGCGCGGGGGCGTTTTTCGAGGGGGACCAGTTCATTGGTCAGGACCATGAGGGCGGAGATGGCGGTGTTGAACTGGAGGGATTCGATGTCCGTGGTGACTTTTTTGATGGCAGTGTGGACGGCTTTGTGGAGGGCAGGGGAGGGAGTTTCCCCGGTGAGGGAGCAGTTGGGGACCCAGTGGCCTTCGGCGTCTTCTTTCAAGACAAGGCGCCAGACACGCCCGAGGAAGCGGTAAACGCCTTCGACGCCCTTGCTGCTCCAGGGCTTGACCTGTTCCAGGGGGCCCATGAACATTTCAAAGAGGCGCATGGCATCGGCGCCGTATTCGGCGATGATGTCGTCGGGATTGACGACGTTGCCGAGGGACTTGGACATTTTTTGGCCGTCTTCACCGAGAATGAGTCCCTGGTTGACGAGCTTGTGGAAGGGCTCGGGGGTGGAGACGACGCCGAGGTCGAAGAGGACTTTGTGCCAGAAGCGGGCGTAGAGGAGGTGGAGGACGGCGTGTTCGGCGCCGCCGATGTAGAGATCGACGCCTTTTTGGCCCATCCAGTAGCGCTCGACCGCGGGATCGATGAGGGCATTTGGGTTGTGAGGGTCACAATAGCGGAGGTAATACCAGCAGGAGCCTGCCCATTGGGGCATGGTGTTGGTTTCACGGGTGGAGCCATCCGGCAGGGTGAGCCAGTCCTTGGCCTTGGCCAGGGGGGCGAGGCCGTCAGGGCTGGGCCTGAAGTCGTCCATCTCGGGGAGGAGGAGGGGCAGTTCGTCTTCGGCAATGGCACGGTGCCGGCCGTCCTTCCAGACGATGGGGAAGGGCTCGCCCCAGTAGCGCTGGCGGGAGAAGAGCCAGTCGCGGAGCTTGTATTGGACGGTGGCGCGGCCGAGGCCTTTTTCTTCCAGCCAGGCGGTGATTTTTTTCTTGGCCTCGGCGGTGGGGAGGCCGTCCAAGAAGCCGGAGTTGATGGCGGTGCCATCGCCGGAGAAGCACTCCAGGGTGGCTTGGGCGTCCCGCCCAGGGGATACGACTTCGAGGATCGGCAGGCCGAATTTTTGGGCGAAGGCGTGGTCGCGCTCGTCGTGGGCGGGGACAGCCATGATGGCGCCGGTGCCGTAGCCCATCAGAACGTAATCGGCGATCCAGATGGGAATTTCCCGCCCGTTGGCCGGGTTGACGGCGAAGGCGCCGGTGAATTCGCCGGTTTTGTCTTTGGCCAGGTCGGTCCGTTCGAGGTCGGTTTTGTTGGCGCAAGTGGAGCGGTAGGCATCGACGGCGGGGCGGCGGTCCGGGGTGGTGATTTCCGGGACCAGGGGGTGCTCCGGGGAGAGGACCATGTAGGTGGCGCCGAAGAGGGTGTCGGGCCGGGTGGTGTAAACCTCGATTCCGCATTCCGCATTTCGAATTTCGAATTTTACAGTGGCGCCTTCGGAGCGTCCGATCCAGTTGCGCTGCATTTCTTTGAGGGACTCGGGCCAGTCGAGGGTGTCGAGGTCGGCGAGGAGGCGGTCGGCGTAGGCGGTGATTTTGAGCATCCACTGGCGGAGGGGGCGGCGCTCGACGGGGTGGCTGCCGCGCTCGGAGCGGGGACCGTGCTCGGTGTTGAGGACTTCCTCGTTGGCGAGGACGGTGCCGAGGGCGGGGCAATACCAGACGGGGGCTTCGCTGACGTAGGCGAGGCCTTTTTTGTAGAGCTGGAGGAAAATCCACTGGGTCCAGCGGACGTAGGCAGGATCGGTGGTATCCACCTCGCGGTCCCAATCGTAGGAAAAGCCGAGGGCTTTGATTTGGCGGCGGAAGTTGGCGATGTTTTTCTGGGTGGTGAGGCGGGGGTGGGTGCCGGTCTGGATGGCGTGCTGCTCGGCGGGGAGGCCGAAGGCGTCCCAGCCGATGGGGTGGAGGACGTTGAAGCCCTGCATGCGCTTGAAGCGGGAGAGGATGTCGGTGGCGGTGTAGCCCTCGGGATGGCCGACGTGGAGGCCGGCGCCGGAGGGGTAGGGGAACATGTCGAGGGCGTAGAACTTGGGTTTTTCCGCGCCAGGTTCACCGGGGTTGGCGGCGCGGAAGGAACGGTGGGATTCCCAGTGGGCCTGCCACTTGGGTTCGAATTCGGGAAAGGGAAACTGTTTGCGCGGTGCGGACTGCATGATGGGAGGGTGGAAAATACAGAACGGGGGAGGCATTGCACACTGATTTTTGGCCGTGAAATCGGGGCGGTTGCGGGTAAATGCAGGAGATGCGCATGCTGCTGATCGCCACGGCCAACGCGGGCAAGGCCCGGGAATTCCAAGAAATGCTGGGCAAGGAGTGGGCGGTGCGGACGCTGAGGGATTTGAAGGAGGTGCCGGAGATCGTGGAAGACGGGGCGACGTTCGAGGAAAACGCGCTGAAGAAGGCGCGGGCTTTGGCGGGCTGGGGGGGAGGGCCGGTGCTGGCGGATGACTCCGGGCTGGAGGTGGATGTGCTGGGCGGAGCGCCGGGGGTGCACTCGGCGCGCTATGCCGGGCGGCATGGGGATGACGCGGGCAACAACCGGAAGCTGCTCGCGGCACTGCAAGGGGTGCCGGAGGCAGAGCGGGGGGCGCAATTCCGCTGCATGCTGGCTTTGCGGCTGCCGGGGGGAGAGGAGCGGTGTTTTGCGGGTGTCTGCCGCGGGCGGATTCTGGAGGCAGCGCGGGGGGAGGGAGGATTCGGCTATGATCCGCTTTTTTTGCCGGACGGGATGGAGCGTTCGATGGCGGAATTGACCGCTGAGGAGAAGCATGCCATCAGCCACCGGGGGAGGGCCCTGCGGGCGGCGGCGGCCTGGCTGTGCGGGCGGGTGTGATCGGGGTGTAATTCCAATCGGCAGCAAGTGCAGGCACACAACGGGGACAGCTCGCGAACGCCTTCGGAGCTGTCCCCAGGCTGGGTCGCCAGGGCTTGATTGCCAGCATATGGCCTTCCTCTGAAGCCAGTCGGTTGCTACGAAACGTGATTACACCCGTGTGATCGTTTCCCCCGATGCGGGGATTGCAACCTTCAGGCCGGGGGCTAGTTTAAGGGCTCTGTGAAAACGCTTCTGACTTGGGTGGTGGTGCTGGCCGTGCTGGGTGCGGGCGGGTATTTTGGCTGGACCTGGTGGCAAAAACAACTCGGCCAAGCCCAGGCGCAGGCAGCGCCGATTCCCACCGCCAAGGTGGAACGCCAGACGATTGAATTGACTGTGGAAATCGCCGGCGACCTGGAGCCGGTGGACGTGCTGGAGGTGAAATCCGAGGTCAGCGCCAAGATCAAAAAGCTCCATGTGGAGCTGGGCCAGCAGGTGAAGCAGAAGGCGGTCCTGGCGGAGTTGGACAACACCGAATTGCTCACCGAGAAGAGCCAAATCCAGATCGAGATTGAGGGAGCGAATCTGGAAATGAAAAAGGCGGAGGAGGACCTGGTGCGGGACGAGCGCCTCTACGAGCGGCAGCTGATTCCGGAACGGGACGTGGCCGAGCGGCGCAACGCGCGCGACCTGGCGGCCAACCGCCTGGACCGCGCCCGCAAGCGCATGCAAACGCTGGAGGACCGCCTGGCCAAGACAACGATCACCGCACCGATGAACGGGATCATCCTGGAGATGCCGGTGGTGGAGGGCCAGGTGGTGGTGGCGGCAGCCAGCGTCAACAGTGGCACGCTTTTGATGAAGCTGGCCAATCTCGACCAGCTGCTGATCAAGACCCATGTCAACCAGGTGGATGTGGCCCGGCTGGCCGAGGGCATGAGCGTGCAGTTCACGGTGGATTCGATTCCCGGGGCGGACATGACCGGCAAGGTCTTCCGCATCGCGCCGACGGCCACGGTGAAGAACAACATCAAGGGCTTCCAGGTGGAAATCCGCATCGCCCAGCCCGATCCGCGGCTGCGTCCGGGGATGACGGCGGATGTGGTCATTCCCATCTCCAAAGCCAGCGACGTGCTGGCGGTGCCGCTCTCCGCGGTCTTCAATGAGCCCGGCGACCAGAAAGTGGTTTATGTGGCGGGGGCCGGCGAAGGGGCGCCTCCGGAGAAGCGCCCGGTGGAAGTGGGCCTATCCAATATTGACTGGGTGGAAATCAAATCCGGCCTCCGGGAAAATGAAGTGGTGCTGCTGGCGCGCCCGCCATCGGCACAGGGGGGCTGATGGCGCTGATTGAATTGCGGGACATCCGGCGCATCTACCGCATGGGCACCCAGGAGGTGCGGGCGCTGGATGGCATCACGCTGGACATCCGCCAGGGGGACTACGCCTCGATCATCGGCCCTTCCGGCAGCGGGAAGTCCACCCTGATGCACCTGCTCGGCTGCCTGGACACGCCGACCAGCGGAACCCTCACCATCGACGGGGTGGATGCCAGCCGGGCCAGCGCCACGCGGCTGGCGCGCATCCGCAACGAGAAAATCGGCTTTGTCTTCCAGAGCTTCAACCTCCTGCCCAAGCTGACCGTTTTGGAGAATGTCGAGCTGCCCCTGGTCTATGCCGGGCTGGGCGGCGGAGCCCGGCGCAAGAAGGCGCTGGCCGCGCTGGAGGCGGTGGGCCTGGCGGAGCGCACGCGCCACCGGCCGAACGAGCTGTCCGGCGGGCAGAACCAGCGTGTGGCCATCGCGCGCGCCCTGGTCAATGACCCCAAGCTGCTTCTGGCGGACGAGCCGACCGGCGCGCTGGATTCCAACACCGGCGAGCAGATCATGCGGCTCTTCCGCGATCTCAGCGCCCGCGGCAACACCGTGCTGATCGTCACCCATGATCCCGATATTGCCGCCGAGACCAACCGCCGCATCCACATCCGCGACGGCAAAATCCACGCGGACGAGTCTGCCGCGCCCGCCGCGGCGGATTCTGCGGGGGGCGGAGCGGCATGAATCCGGTGCGCGGCGTGGTCGAGGGGGTCCGGGAAATCCTCTCCCACAAATTCCGCTCCCTGCTGACCGTCTCCGGCGTGGTCCTGGGCGTGGCTTCGCTCATGGCGATGTTTGCCGTGGTGGAGGGCATGACCGAAGGGATGCGGTCCAGCTTGAACCGGTTCGGCGGAGTGGAGCGGGTGCGGATCGATGATGCGGAGGTGCCGCGGCACCAGGAATCGATCCGCGAGATCAGTCCGGGCCGGACCTATCAAGATGTGGAAGTGCTGCGGCGGCTGCCCCTGGTCACCAGTGTGTCTCCGGAGAAGCGGCTGAACCGGGTGGTGGCGCTTTTCCACCAGAACCGGCGCTTCGATGCCTACGGCATCCGGGGGGTCGAGCGGGAGCTGCTGGAGGCGAACAATTTCTACCGCATGGGCCGCGGGCGTTTCCTGGCGGATTTGGATGCCGCACGGCGGCAGCGGGTGCTGGTTATCGGCAGCACGGTGGAGCAGGCGCTTTTCCGCGGCACCGGGGTCGATCCCGTGGGGGCGAGTGTGAGTGTGCAGGGGGTTGGGTTCAAGGTGGTGGGGGTGCTGGAGCAATCCTCGTTCCGGATGATCAACGACCGCGTCTTCATGCCGTTGTCCACGATGATGGAGCTGTTTTTTGCCGCCAATGTCCAGGCTGGCGTGGACCAGGGGCCGGACCGCAAGCTTTCGGAGATATCGGTCAAAGTGGCGGACTACTCCCGGTTCAACGAGGCTCTGGAGCAAATGCGGTCCGCACTGCTGATGACCCACCGGGGCATCCAGGACTTCGGCTTCCGCACGGCGGAGGACTGGTTTGATGCGATTGAAGGGCAGGTGAAGGGTGCGCGGCTGAGCGGCGGGATGGTGGCTCTGGTTTGCCTGCTGGCCGGTGCCGTCGGCATCACCAACATCATGCTGGCCAGCATCAAGGAGCGCACCCGCGAGATCGGGGTCCGCCGCGCCATCGGTGCGCAGCCCTGGGATGTTTTTTTTCAAATTTTGATCGAGGTCATCCTCCTGGCCCTGCTCGGCGGCGCGCTGGGTGTCGGTGCGGGCTATGGGCTGATTGAAGTGATCAAGGAAATCTCCACTCCGGACCGCCAGCCGCTGCTCCAGCCGGTCCATCTTCTGCTCAGCTTTGCCGCGGGCGTGGTGGTGGGTGTGGTGGGGGGCGTCATTCCCGCCTGGAAAGCGGCCACCCTGGAGCCGATCGAGGCCCTGCGCTACGAATGAATCTTTTCTTCGCCATCCAGGAGGGCATGCGGGACATCTTTTCCCACAAATTCCGCTCCTTTCTTACCATTCTCGGGGTGGTCTTCGGCGTTTCATCGCTCATGACCATGTTCGCCATCACTGCGGGCATGACGGCGAGCATGCGGGACCTGATCATGAACACGGGGGATGGGGAGAAGATTGCGATCAATCCGGCCGGAGCGCCGGCGCGGCAGAGCGAGATCGCTTACCGCAGCCCGGGCCTGACCTACCGGGACGTGCAGGCGCTGCGCGGCAGCTCCCCGCTGATCACCTGGATCGGCTCGGCCAGCCGCACTTCCGGCTGGGTCTCCCACCGGGGCGTCGGCCTGGGCGCCGGGCTGCTAGGGACCGAGGAGGGCCATCTGGAGATGGATAAAATGGAAATCCTCACCGGGCGTTACCTAACGGCGCTGGACCAGGAGACCTTCGCCCATGTTGCCGTGCTCGGCAGCCGCTATTGGAAAGAGCTGTTCCCGGAGGGTCCGGAATTCGCCCTGGGCCGGACCATTCAAATCCGCGGAGTCAATTTCCGCGTGGTGGGAACGTTTCCGGAATACCTCAGTCCGGAAATGCAGCGGGCCAAAGAGCTGGGCATCCTGGACGTGCAGCAGGCCCGGCGCCAGATGCGCGGCGGGCGCGGCGGAGCCTGGGACCCCTATCCTTGGAAAAACCAGGTCATCGCCATTCCCCTCACGACCATGCAGGCCGTCTTCAAGTCCGCCAATGTCCAGGGCGGGGTGGATGCCGGGCCGGACATGAAGCTGGACCAAATCCAGGTGGGCATCACCGATCCCGCCCGCAAGCAGGAACTGGCCGCGCACATCCGCAACATCCTCCTCTTCACCCACCAGGGCATCGAGGACTTCGAGATCAACACCCATGAGGAAAAAGTGCAGGACGTGGAGGCCGAGGTGCATGCCGCCCGGCTCAGTGGCGGCATCATCGCCGGCATCGGCCTGGTGGTGGGGGGGCTGGGCATTTGCAACATCATGCTGGCCAGCATTGTGGACCGCATCCGCGAGCTGGGCGTCCGCCTGGCCTTGGGCGCCACTCCCCTGAACATCTTCACCCAGGTCCTGATGGAGTCCCTGCTCCTGGCGCTGATCGGCGGGCTTCTCGGGGCCGCGGCCGGGTTCGGCTTGGTCTATCTGCTGGACGAGGTTCTGCGCATCCCGAGCCGTCCGGTGGTTGAGCCGGCCGGGGTGGGATTAAGTTTTGCATTCGCGGTGGCCACCGGTATTCTCGCCGGAATTTATCCCGCCTGGAAAGCCTCCCGCTTGAAGCCCGTGCAAGCCCTCAAATTCGACTGATCGAAGCCCGCCCGATTGATTCCGTCCATGGATACCCGACCCTACAACGACTACGTGCTTGATTCCTCCGTCCAGGCTGGATGGATCACCGGTGAGCAGGCCCAGATCATCCGCCAGGCCCTGCCGCAAATGCCCCAGGTTTCCGCGCTGGACCTCATGGCCGAGCAGGGGATTTTAAGCGAGCGCCATGTGGCGAAATTCCGGGAGCTGATCGCCCAAGCCTCCGCTCCCCAGCCGGCTCCGGCGCCCTCGCCGCTGCCCACCGCAGGGACGGCGGCCGAGGTGCACCATGACTTCAACGAGCCCCACGCATCGTCCCTGGACAGCGGGGATGCACCGATCCATGAGTTTTTGAGCCACGCCGTCCATGTCGAGGCCTCGGACCTCCACCTGGGTCCGGATTTTCCGCCGCTGCTGCGCTACAACGGCTTGCTGACCCCCATCGCGGAGGGGGCCGCCGTCCTCACCCCGCAGCAAACCGAGCGGCTGGCCCGCCAATTCCTCACCCCGGAGCAGCAGCGCACGGTGGAGGAACATGGGGCGGTGGATTTTTGCTATCAAGCGCCGGACGGCACCCGCTACCGCACCAGCGTGGTGCGCCAGCGCCGCGGCTGGGAATCGGTCTTCCGCGTGATCAACAGCCGGGTCCGCACGATGGCAGAACTGGGCCTGCCCCCCGTGCTCTACGAGCTGATCAAATACCACAACGGCCTCATCCTGGTCACCGGGTCGGTCGGCAGCGGCAAGACCACGACGATGGCCGCGATGATCAACGAGATCAACAAAGAGCGCCGCGACCACATCATCACGCTGGAAGACCCGATCGAATATGTCTTCCAGCCCGGGGGCTGCCAGATCACGCAGCGGGAAATCCACACCCACACCGAGTCCTTTGCCACCGCCCTGCGCGCCTCCCTGCGTGAAGACCCGGACGTCATCATGGTGGGGGAAATGCGCGACCTAGAGACCATCTCCCTGGCCATCACCGCTTCCGAAACCGGCCACTTGGTCCTGGCCACCCTCCACACCAGCTCTGCGGCCCGCACCATGCAGCGCCTGCTGGATGTCTTCCCGGTCGAGCAGCAGGCGCAGATCCGGACCATGGTCTCCGAGTCGATCCGCGGCGTGGTCTGCCAGCAGCTCGTCCCCCGGGCCGATGGCAAGGGGCGCGTGATGGCCCTGGAAATCATGCGGAACAACCCCGCCATCGCCAACCTCATCCGCAAGGGTGAGAACCACCTGCTGCCCGGCAACATCCAGATCGGGCGCAACCAGGGCATGATCCTGATGGACGACTCCCTTTTCCACCTGGTGGAACAAAAGCTCATCACCAAAGAGGAAGCCTACCAGCGCGCCACTGACCAGAAAGGCATGGCCGCCCGCCTTGCCGGCCTCCGATAACCCGAAACCCGCAAACCTCAACCTGTCCGGCCATGGCCCACAAAATTGACCCCCTCTTCCAAGTCCTTGTCGAGCAAGGCGGCTCCGACCTCCATCTTTCCGAGGGCCAGCCCCCCAAATTCCGCCGCCACGGGGAAATCCAGCCCATCCGCGACGGTGTGCTGACCCGCGCCGAGATGGACGAGCTGCTCTCTGAAATCTGCCGCCCCAAGGCTTGGGAGAAATTCCTCCACACCGGGGATTTGGACTTTGCCTATGAGATGGATGCCGAGTCCCGTTTCCGCTGCAACTACCACAAGCACCTCAATGGTTATGGGGCCATCTTCCGCCTCATCCCCAACCGCATCAAAACGATTGATGAACTGAACCTGCCCAAGGCGATCGAGAAATTCGGCGATCTGCGCTCCGGCCTGGTCCTGGTCACCGGCCCGACCGGCTCCGGCAAGTCCACCACCCTGGCCGCGATCATCGACTACATGAACACCCGCTACTCGCGGCACATCATCACCGTCGAGGAGCCGATCGAGTTCGTCCATCCCAACAAACAGAGCGTCATCACCCAGCGCGAGGTGCCGAACGAGACGCCTTCCTTCGCCCACGGCCTGAAAAACGCCCTGCGCGAGGATGCGGATGTGGTGCTGGTGGGGGAAATGCGCGATCTGGAGACGATTTCCCTGGCCCTGACCGCGGCCGAGACCGGGCTGCTGGTCTTCGGCACCCTCCACACCAACAACGCGCAAAAGACCATCGACCGCATCATCGATGCCTTTCCGTCCGACCAGCAGGAGCTGATCCGGACGATGCTCTCCACCTCCCTGCGCGGCGTGGTGGCCCAGCTCCTGCTCAAGCGCAAGGACGGCGCCGGGCGCATTGCGGTGAACGAAATCCTGGTGGCCAATCCGGCCACCGCCTCGATCATCCGTGAAGGGAACACTTTCAAGCTGCGGGATGAAATCAAAAAGGGCCGGGCCGACGGCATGCAGCTGATGGACGATGCCATCCAGCACCACTATGACCAAGGGGCGATCAGCGGCCAGGAGGCCTACATGAAAGGCATTGATAAAGGCCGCTTCCTGCCCTTCTTCGAAAAAGAAGCCGGCAAGGGTGCCGCAGGGCATTGATGGGGTCCGGGGAGCAATCGCCGCGCGGCAGCTGAGGGCGTGATTCAGCGCGGGGGTTCGGGCTGCGGAGGTGCCGGCGCTTGCACGCCCACGAACCGGGCCAGGGCGCGGAGGTCCGGCCCCATGCCGTCAGGCGCTGGGCCCAGAGCTTCTGGCGGCGCGCCCAGCCGGTTGACCCAGAAGACCGGGTAGCCGAACCACTTTGCCCCTGCCGCATCCCATCCGGCGTGGGCGGCGAAGAGGATGTCCGCTTTGTCCAGGCCCAGCCGGTCAGCCGCCATTTGATAGGCCTTTGGGTCCGGCTTGTAAGTGCGAAGCGTGTCCGTGCTGAGCACCGCCTCAAACTCACCTTCCAGCCCGGCCCGCTTCAGGCCGGCGGTGAGGGTGGCCTCCGTCATGTTGGAGAGCAGGACCAGCCGCAAACCGGACTTGCGCAGGGCGCGGAGGGTCTCGGGCACTTCCGGCCAGACCGGGAGGGTGGCATGGAGTTCCAGCAGCCGGGTCCGCTGTTCGGGCGTCATGGGGGTCTGGGTTTGGCGGGCGGCGAAATCAAGGGCGTCCGCGGTGGCGCGGTTGAAATCGGCATACTGTCCGGCCAGAGCCCGGAGCCACTGGTAGTCGAATTGCCGGGTGCGCCACGCGGCCATGAAGGCCTCGCCGCGTCCGGGCCAATAGGCTTCCGCCTGCCGGGCAACAGGCCGGGGGTCGAAGATGGGGAATCCATCGAAGGCGATGGCTTGGAAGCGGGGGGCGACGGCGGTGGCGAGGGGCGCCATGAAGAAGGCGGTGGAGAGCAGGAAAAGAGTCCGGATCATCCGCCAACGTGCCTGTGGGCTGTGGGCTTGGCAAGGGGCGGAGGGAAATCTGGAGTGCGGCGATGCTTCGCCGCTTTGGGAGGAGCGGAGCGACGGGGTGGGGGGATGAAGAGCGGAGGTGTGCCGCCCTCCCCCGCGCTCCGCGCGTTCCCAGAGCGGCGAAGGAATCGCCGCACTCCAGGAAGGGGCTGGGTGGGATCGGCACTTTGGGACACGCCGGCCCTCCGGGTGCCTGGCATGGCGCTGCGGTTTTTTGTGGCTTGGGCGTCCTGTGGCAGTAAGGTCCGTGTCTGCCATGAACGCTGCGCTCCCGGAACTGACCCATCACTGCCGCCAGGGCGGCACGCTCGGCCCGCCGGAGGCCGCTGCGGCGCTGGAGGCTTTGCTGGAGCCGGACGGGCCTGAGGACGCCAAACTGGATTTCCTGCGGGCGCTGACGGAGAAGGGGGAGACGGCGTCCGAACTGGCGGCCTTTGTCCAGGCGCTGCTGCCGCGCTCGGTGGACCCGGGCCTTCAGGGAAGCTGGAACGGAGTGCGCTTGTTCGATTGCTGCGGCACGGGTGGGGGCGGGTTCAATTTGTTCAATGTTTCCACCGGGATCATGTTCATTCTGGCGGCGTGCGGCGTGCCCGTGGCCAAGCATGGCAACCGGGGGGTGACCAAGGCCTCGGGAAGCGCGGATGTGCTGGGGGCGCTGGGCCTGCCGATCGCTTCCGGGCCGGATGAGCTGCGGCGCCAGCTGGAGGCCAATGGCCTGGCGTTCATTGCCGCGCCGCACTTTCATCCGGTGTTCAAGCACCTGGCGCCACTGCGGCAGAAGCTGGCCGGAGAAGGGCGGCGCACGGTGTTCAACCTGCTCGGCCCGCTGCTCAACCCCTGCCGCCCGGCCGCACAAATGATCGGGGTGTTCCGCACGGAGCATCTGGGCCTGTTCTCGGAGGCGTTGGAATCCCTGGGCCGGGAGCGGCACGGCGTGGTTTATGGGGAATCTCCGGAGGGCCGGGCGATTGGTGAGGCAGGCATTTTCAAGCTCAACCGGATGCGCTGGCGTCTGAACGGCCCGCCGGAGGACTTTGAGGAGACGTTCCGGGGCGCGGTGCCGGGGCTGGAGGGGCTGATGGTGGATTCTCCCGCGGCCAGCGCGGACATTTTGGAGCGCCTGCTCCAGGGGGAAGAGATCGGCTGCGGGCAGGCGCTGCTGGTGCACAACGCCGCGCTCGCCCTGCATATCCACAGCCGCCCGGATTTCCGCGCGGCGGAGCAGGAAGCCCAGGAGGCGCTGGCTTCCGGGCGGGCTTATGCGAAGTTGAAGGCCTGGAGGAGTTAGGTAGGTATTGTGAGGGCGGAATGCGGGGGCTGGAAATCTGGAGTGCGGCGATGCTTCGCCGCTTTGGGAGGAGCGGAGCGACGGGGTGGGGGATGATGAGCGGAGGAGGGATGCCGGCCCCCGCCTTCCAGGCGTTCCCAGAGCTCCGAAAAGATCGGAGCACTCCAGATTGCGGGCGAAGGATGCGGAATGCGCGGTGGGAAATCTGGAGTGCGGCGATATTTCGCCGCTGTGGGAGAAGCGGAGCGACGGGGATGGGGGATGGTCTGCGGAGGTGGACCGCCAGCCCCCGCCTTCCAGGCGCTCCCAAAGCTCCGAAAAGATCGGAGCACTCCAGATCAGGAGGGCGGTGCGGGCATGTAGGAGTCGTCCAAATTCAGACGGTCTGTTTTCATTCCGTAAATCGTCTGGACTTGGGCCGGGCGAGCGGTGCGTTCGAACCAGGAGGCAGAACACCAGGGATAGGTGGATGCTTCATGCACCAATCGGTGATGCACGGCGTTGGCGTGGACATAGTGCAAGCGAGCCAGATAAGAGCTCTGGTGGGTCAGCCGCGTTTCCAGAAAGTTGTGCCAGACTCTTCTTCCCGGTGAACGGTCCAGCCGGTTGATCCAAAGGGCGGTTCTGCGATGCAGGCGGCTGAGCATGGGACGGAGGGTGGAGGCTCCATCTGGAGGAGAGTGGGCGATGAAGTGGTAATGGTTGGAAAACACGGCCCAGGCCTCCAAGTGCCATTCGAAGGCGGAGGCGCAAGCCAGGAGGCCCCGCATCAGGACGGTGAGCCGTTCTGGGTCGGCGAAATGGTGGGATTTGGCGTAGGTGCCCGCGGTCACCATAAAAGTGCCTGCAGGGGCCAGCTGGTGGAGTGGAGCGTGTGGCCAGGCCATTTTGTGGGCCATGGAATCGGGCTAGCAGATTGGGTTGTGGGGGCAAGAACGTTTCACGGGATTAAGGTGGGGTGGCAGCGGCGGCGGGGGGGGTAGGATAAATAAGCGGAGAAGGGCCGCCGGCCCCCGCCTTCCAGGCGTTCCCAAAGCTCCGAAAAGATCGGAGCACTCCAGAGGGCACCCCGGGACGCGGAGCGCGTCCCCTACAGGATAGGGGCTCAGCCCCGGTTCAGGGCGCTGAGGAGGGCGCGGATGGAGGCGAACTCGATGCTGGTGTCGGTGCCGGCGCCGAAGCGGGTGGCGCCGTCCGGGCGCTTGATCTGGATGTAGGCGATGGCTCCGGCATCACTGCCCGCGCCGAGCGAGTGTTCGGCGTAGAAAGCGATCTCGAAGGCCGGCTCGCCCGCTTTGAGGAGGGCATCAACGAAGGCGGCGATGGGGCCGTTGCCCTCGCCGGTCAGCCTGAGTTCGGCGCCGTTTTTCTGCACGGTGGCGCGGCAGGCGATCTGGCCTTTGACGCCGTCGGCATGGAAGTGGGTGAGTTCGTAAGGGGTGGCGCGCTCAACGTATTCTTTCCAGAACATGGCCTTGAGCTCGGAAGCCGTGACCTCCCGCCCGAGGCGGTCCACTTCGTCGTTGGCGATTTTGCCGAACTCGGCCTGGAGGGCGCGGGGGAGGACGAGGCCGCACTCGTTTTCCAGGACATAGGCGATGCCGCCCTTGCCGGACTGGCTGTTGACGCGGATGACTTCCTTGTATTCACGCCCGATGTCTTTGGGGTCGATGGCCAGGTAGGGGACATCCCAGAGCCCGCCGTGGTGGGAGTGGGCGGCGAGGCCCTTTTTGATGGCGTCCTGGTGGGAGCCGGAGAAGGCGGTGAAGACGAGATCGCCGCTGTAGGGGTGGCGGGCGTGGACGTCCATGCCGGTGCAGCGCTCGTAGGCGGCGCGGATGGCGTTCATTTCGGAGAAGTCGAGGCCGGGATCGATGCCGTGCATGACGAGGTTCATGGCGACGGTGACGATGTCGAGGTTGCCGGTGCGCTCGCCGTTGCCGAAGAGGGTGCCTTCGACACGCTGGGCGCCGGCCAGGAGGGCGAGTTCGGTGGCGGCGACGCCGGTGCCGCGGTCGTTGTGGGTGTGGACGCTGAGGACGATGCTGTTCCGGCGGGAGAGATGGGTGGACATCCACTCGATCTGGTCGGCATAGACATTGGGCATGGAGACCTGAACGGTGTCGGGGAGGTTGAGGATGATGGGGTGGTCCGGGGTGGGGCCCCAGGCGTCCATGACGGCTTCGCAGACTTCGAGGGCGAATTCCGGCTCGGTGAGGGAGAAGCTTTCCGGGGAGTATTGGAAGATGACCTCGGTGCCGGAGAGCTGGGGGAGGCGGTCTTTGATCCAGCGGGTGCCACGGACGGCCATGGCGATGATCTCGGGCTTTTCCAGGCCGAAGACGTATTTGCGCTGGGCGGGGGAGGTGGAGTTGTAGAGGTGGATGATGGCTTTGCGGGCGCCGGCGAGGGACTCGACAGTGCGGTGGATGAGGTCTTCGCGCGCTTGGACCAGGACCTGGACGGCCACATCGGACGGGATGCGGTTTTCCTCGATGAGGCGGCGGTTGAAGGTGAACTCGGTGTTGGAGGCGGAGGGGAAGCCGACCTCGATTTCCTTGAAGCCGACGCGGACCAGGGTCTCGAAGAGTTCGAGCTTCTGGGGGACGTTCATGGGGTTGATGAGGGCTTGGTTGCCGTCGCGGAGGTCCACGCTGCACCAGCGGGGCGGGGCGGTGAGGGTGCGGGAGGGCCACTGCCGGTCCGGAAGGTGGACGGGCGGGTAGGGGCGGTATTTGTCGGAGGGATGGAAGTTCATGAGGATGGGGTGATGGGGATAACGGGAGGGGAGCCGATCATGGACATGAGCGGCGGGAAGGGAAAGCCCGGCGGAATTCGGGGAGGGGGGTCAGGCAAGGCGCAACCCGCAGCCCGAACGGCCGGGCGGGGTAAGTCGAAGGAATGCGCTGGATGCGACCATATGAAAAGGCTAAGGGGCGGTTGAGTGGGTGTCAAGAATCGCCCCGGTCAGGGCTTACGCACATAAATCCGGCTTTTCCGCGGGGTTGGGGAACGCGGACACCCTGTCCGCAGGAGTGGACGTCTCGTCCGCGGCTCGGGCGTCTTTTCTCCGCCGGACAAGATGTCCGGCGAAGCGGACGGGACGTCCGCGTTCCTTCCCGATCAAGAGTTTCCTGCTCAACAACTTAAAGTGCGTTTGCCCTGTCGCCCCGGTGCAAGGCTTCTGAGCCGGGGAAACGCAGTCAACCGCGAAGCTCGCGAAGAACGCGAAGCAAAAACACCTGGTCATGAAGGCATTGGCAACACATCCCACCAAAACTCGATTGCCCCTTGGCGAACTTCGCGCTCTTCGCGGTGAACCAACTGCACCGTTATGGCTTGCTCTTACTTGGCTGCCGGGGCGTTGGGGTTGCGGGAGATGCCGTATTTCTGCACCACGGCTTTGGCGTTGGCGTTGCGGTCGGCCAGCTCAATGAGGTCGCTGAGGAGCTGGGTGGCGCTTCCTTGGATTTGCTGGGATTGGCCGACGAGGGATTCGCGGCCTTTGAGGGAGCGGTTGAGGTTGGAGCGGATTTCCAGGCTGAGGAAGGTCTGCCAGCCGAGGAAAAGCGTGAGCGCGGCCAAGCCGAGGGTGAGGGGGAAGGAAGTGGATTTCATGAGAAGGGCCTTAGCGGGGAGTGGAAGGGGAGGGTTGGCCTTGATTTTGGCCGACTTTAACGTCGAAGCCGTGTTTTTTGAGGAGGGCCAAGAGCTCTTGGTCCTTGGAGTTGACGCCGGTTTGGGCGAGTTCGCGGATGATGTTGGTGGCGACTTGCTGGGTGACGCGTCCGTTGTTGATCTGGACCTGCTGGGCCTGGAGCTGGCGCTGGAGGCCGCGGTTGGCGAGGGAGAGGGTGATGAGAACCAGGGCCAGGAAGAGGGCCAAGGCGCCAAGGCCGAGGTTGGCCTTGTCCAAATGAGAGGGGGGTGTGTCCATGGGGCGGGCATTAAGCGGGGAGCGGGCGGAAGCGTCAAGCGGGATTTCAGTGCGGGTTTAGGGCTGCATTTGCGTAAAAAAGCCGGGCGCTTTGCCTGCAAAAATCGCCTTTGGGACGCGTGATTTGTACTCGACGGCTTTCCAGGGTCTGCCTTTTATGGTCAGAGCCCTGGAAAATCCAGTGCACCGTGCCTGCAAATTGGCACGGGATGCGCTGCTTTTTGCATGGGGCCATAACCTGCCCTGAAACCGCTATGATCTCGATAAATTCGACGGCACCTGACCGCAAACCCCTACACTTGGCCGCCCGGTGGCTGATGTTGTTGCTGGTCTTGAACTTCCAACTGGGGCCGGTGGCGGTTTATGCGAACCCGAGTGGCGAGCAGGTGGTGGCCGGGCAGGCGGATTTTGAGCGGGCGGGTTCCACCCTGACCATCAACCAGGGAACCAATAAAGTCATCATCAACTGGCAGGACTTTTCCATCCAGCAGGGCGAATTGACCAAATTTCTTCAGCCGTCGGCAAGTTCTGCCGCTTTGAACCGGGTGGTGGGGGGCAATCTTTCGCAAATTTATGGCACTTTGCAGGCCAATGGAACGGTCATTCTCATCAACCCCAATGGCATCACGGTTGGCCCCAGCGGGATGATTGATGTGGGCACGTTCATGGGTTCCACGCTGGACATCGGCAATGAGCAGTTCCTTCAGGGTGGCGATCTCAACTTCATGGGCGATTCCAAAGCCTCAATCCAGAACTTCGGCAAAATCGGCGCAGACGACAGCGTGTTTCTCTTCGCGCAGAAAATCGACAATCAGGGCCAGGTGATCGCGGGCAACGAGGCGGCCATGGCCGCAGGCAGCAACATTTACCTCCGCCAGGGCGGAAGCGACCGCGTCAGCGTCCTGGTCGGGTCCAGTGACCAGGTCACAGGGGATGGAATCCGCAATTCCGGCGAAGTCCAGGCGGCCATGGTGACAATGAAGGCCACGGGTTCAGCCTACAGCGCCGCGGTGAACAACGAAGGCGTCATCCGTGCCACTGGGGCCAGCAAGGTGGGCGGGCGCGTCCTCCTCACCGGCAACGGCGGAAACATCCTCAACTCCGGCACCATCGCGGCGAAGAATGCCAACGGCACCGGCGGCGAGATCAAGCTCCAGGCCGGCAGCAACGCCGCCAAGACCGCGACCGTCGTCAGCAGCGGCACGCTCGACGCCACCGGAACGACAGGTGGCCAGGTGGAAGTAACCGGCGACCGCGTGGCCTTGACCGAAGACGCCCTCGTCGATGTCTCCGGCGTGAACGGCGGAGGCACTGCCCTCATCGGCGGCGATTGGCAGGGCGCGAACCCTGGGGTGCAAAATGCGCAGCGCACCTACGTGGGCGACAATGTCCAGATTAAGGCCGATGCCATCGAATCAGGCGACGGAGGCAAAGTGGTCGTGTGGGCGGACGAAGTGACCCGGTTTTCCGGTGACATCAGCGCCCGCGGCGGGGCGGCCTTTGGCGATGGCGGCCAGGTGGAAGTCTCTGGCAAGCAGTATCTCAATTTCCAGGGCACGGTGAACACCACGGCGGCGAACGGCGCCACGGGCACGCTTCTGCTTGATCCGGATGACATCATCATTGCCGACCAGTCGGCCTCTCCCTCGGCCAACGACGCCGATGTGGCCGACGGCCAAGTCCTGTTTGCCGATGGTGCGGGCGCCTTCACCATCAACGAACTGGCGATCGAGGCGCTGGCAGCGGGCACCAACATTATCCTCCAAGCCAACAACACCATCGTCGTCAACGACCTGGTGACCGACGGGGTGGTCACCCTGACCAATGACAGCAGCATCACGCTGCAAACCACCACCGGCACCATTTCCTTCACCAATGCGGATGACCGGATTCAGGCTTCCGGCACCGGCTCGATCACCATCCTGGCGGGCGGCAGCGCACTGCTCGGCGGCTTGACGACCGCAGGCGGCAACATCACGGTCACCACCGCTGAGGGAGTGGTCACCACCTCGGCGACGCAGGCGATCAATGCCGGCACCGGTTCCGTCTCCCTGACGGCGGGCACGGCCACCGCGGCGGACAACCTGCTCACGGTCAACGTCGGCGGCATCAGCGGCAGCGGCGGCATCACCCTGGTGGCGGACAACATGGCCATCAACGGCACGGTCAACTCCGGGGCAGGCATCACCACGCTGCGCCAGTTTGAAAACGGCACCCTGATCAATGTGGGCGGTGCGGACGCCGCCAACACCCTCGGCCTGACCGATACAGAGATCGACCAGGTCACCGCAGCCACGCTGCAGATCGGTGATGGCAATGCGGGCAACCTTGCGGTCACCGCCGCCATCACCCCGGCCGGAGCCGCTAACCTCCGCCTCACCACCGGCGGCGCCCTGGCCGTGAACAACACGGTGAACGTCACCGGCAACCTCCGCCTGACCTCGGATGGCGGCACCACCCAGACCGCGATCCTCACCGCCAACGCGCTCGCCACCGCGGGCAACGGCGCAGTCACCCTCAACCTGGCCAACTCCTTCAACACCTTCGCTTCCTCCACCGCCAACAACGTCTCCATCACCCGCGCCGGCGGCAGCCTTTCCATCGGCACGGTCGGCGGCATCACCGCGGTCAACCTCGGCGCCGGCAATTTCACCGTCAACGTCAGCAATGGCGCACTCACCCAGGCCAACTCGATCACCGCCAACGATGTCACCGTCACCACCGGCGGCGGCAACAACATCACATTGAACAATGTCAACAACGCCATCTCCGGCACCTTCACCGCCACCGCCCTTGGCGCCTCCGCCGATCTGGCCTTGATCAATACGGTGGCCACCCAGTTGGGCAACATTGAAATCCAGGATTCCGTTTCGATTACTTCATCGGGAGGCCCCATCACGCAGGCTGCGGTCACTACCCTGGATATCGGCGGCAACACCTCGTTCAGCACCACCTTGGCCGACCAGGCGATCACCCTGGACAACTCCGGCAACACCATCGCCGGCACCGTCGCCTTCACCACCAGCGGAACCGGTGGCGATGTCACCTACCGCCACGCCGGAGACATCAATTTCGATACCACCACGGTCGGCGGTGATTTGACGGTCCTCCAGGAAACCGCCGGCAGCGACACCATCACCCAGGTCGGCGGCAGCGTCATCACCGTGGCCGGTGTGGCCTCCTTCGATAATAATTCCACCGTCACCGGAGACGTCGCCATCACCAACACCACCGCCACCAACTTTGGTCCCGGCGACAGCGTGGTGGCAGGCGATTTGACCATCACGTCCGCCGGCCCGGTCACCCAGACTGGTGCCATCAAAGTCGCTGGTGATTTCGATTCCAACGGCGCCGGTTCCACCACACTGGACAATGCCGGCAACGTCTTCGGCGGAACCTTCACCACCTCCGATGGCTCGATCTTCCTCAGCCGCGTGGGGGATGTGGACATCAATGTGGAACTGGGCGGCGCGGTCAACACCGGCGCATCCGGCAACCTGACCGTCATTGCGCTGCTCGAAGGCGAAGAATTCGCCGGAGGTTCCAACCTCCCCGGTGCCTCCATCACCCTCAATGGCAGCAACGCCTTCAGCGGCGGCCTGGTGGTCAACACCGGCAATCCGACCCTCAACACCGTTAATGCCGCCTCCAACAACATCACCCAGAGCGGCAACATCACCGTGGGCGGCACCTCCACCTTCCGCGCGGTGGAAAGCGCGGCCAACCAGGTGGGCACCGGCAACATTACCCTCAACGCCGGCGGCACCAACACCCTCTCCGGAGCCATCCAATTCACCGGTGTCAACGTGGCGCTGGCCAATGTCGGAGCTACCAACCTGGGCGCGGCCAGCATCCTCGGCACGTTCTCGGTCACCACCACCGGCAACATCACCAACTCCGGCATCCTGGATGTGGCCGGAACCTCCAGTTTCACCGGCACCGTGGCCGGCACCACCATCACCCTCAACCAGGCCAACCTCCTGGATGGTGCGGTTTCCTTCACCAAGACCGGCGGCGGCAACGTCATCCTCAACAACAACCAGGCCACCCTCCTCGGCAACGTCACCACCAATGGCGGCGACTTCAGTGTTACGTCCAACGGCGGCCTGACCCAGGATGTGGGCACGGCCATCACCCAGAACGTGGGCGGTGCGCTCAACGTCACCACAGCCGGCGCCAACAGCGATGCCGTCCTCACCAATCTCACCAACAACATCCTCGCCCTTAACAACGCCACCACCACGGGCAATTTCCAGTATTATGACGCCAACGGCTACAACGTGACCGGCGCGCTCGCTGTCACCGGGTTCACCGAACTGGGCACCGTCACGGGCAACGTCGCCCAGACGGCCGGCAGCATCACCACCAACGGCCTCCTTCTCCGCCAGCTCAACGCAGGCGCTGTGAGCAGCAACTTCAGCTTGGACCAAGCCGCCAACAACATCGGCCTGCTGGCTTCCAGCGTGGGCAATGCCGGTTCCACAGCGAACATTCGCGTGGTCAACGGTTCGGACTTTGCCATCGGCACGGTCAATGGCGTCAACGGCATCAACTCCACCGCCACCAGCACCGTCCGCCTCGACGCCCGCGGTGGCGCGGATGTGACCCTCACCCAGAACGCCACGATGAATGGCGGCGACCTGATCATCACCGCGGAAGCGGGCGGCAACCTCGTCCAGAATGGCGGGGTCATCGTCAACGCCGACCAGCTCTACCTCCGCGCCGATGCCGTGGGCACGCTGGCCAACCCCATCCTGACCCAGAACACCGCCGGCACCTTCACCAACCTCTCTGCCCAGTCCACCACCGGCGGCCTCTTCCTCCGCAACCAGACCAGCGGCGGCTTGAACATCGTCACCTTCGATCCCGCCGGCTTTGCCGATCCCACCAACAACGCCCCCAGCGTGGCCGGCCTTCAAAGCGCCACCCAGATCGTCCTGGAAAACACCGCCTCCGGCGTTGGCAACGGCGGCATCGCCCTTCTCGGCACCGGCGTGATCAACGCCGGAACCACCGTTACCGTGCTTAACAACGGCAGCTTCACCCAGGACAACCTCGCCACCCGCGTCACCGGCACCCAGCTGACCCTCCAGGGCACTGGCGACGTCGGCACGCTGGCCAACCGAATCATTTCCAATACTCCCGCAGTCATTTTCGACAAGCCCACCTCCGGCACCGTCTTCCTCACCAACGCCAACAGCGTCGATGTGCAGGGCACCCTCAATGGCGGCCTCCTCCTGGCCACCAGCGCGGGCAGCATCACCATCAATGCCGCCAATCTCAACGGCTCCGGCCCCAGCAACGTCTTCGAACTCAACGCCGCGGTCCAGATTATCAACGGCGGCGGCGTCATCGACATGAACGGGGGCGACCTCGCCCTCTTCGCCCAGAACATCGGTTCCGGCATCGACATCGAAACCCGCAACGTCGGTGTCCTCGAAGCCCAGGCTTCCGCCGGTTCGGTCAACATCAACAACGCCTACACCCCCGGCTTCGGCCTCACCGGCAACACCCTCACCGTGGGTGATGTGGCCAACCTCTCCGTCTCGGCCTTCGCCGGTTTGCAGGCTGCCCTCGGCCAGCTCACCCTGGACCAGAGCGCCAACAACTCGATCAACATCGTCAACACCTCCGCGGTCAACGACGTCAGCGCCGCCTCCAACATCAGCATCGTCGTCGCCCCCTCCGGCAGTGGCCCGGACCAGCTCTTGGTCCAGGCGGGTGCCGTGATCCGTGCCGGCGCGGGCAGCGGCGGCAGCATCACCATCCGCGGCGGCACCAACAACCAGGGCACAGTGGCCGCAGGACTCGGCACCACCGTCCTGCTTGATGGCGGACGCCCCGACCTCATCCTCGGAGGAACCCAGACCTACACCGATTCCGTCACCTTCGAGGCCAACGATGACATCATCGTCACCGGCGTCATCAACCAGAATGGCACCAACGCCACCACCTCCTTTGTGGCCGACCTCAACAACGATGGCGCGGGCGGCTTCCTCCTCTTCGACGACGGCGTCACCGGCGCCCGTATTGTTTCCAATGGCGGGCCTTCCGCCCTCGTCGCCATCACCGGCAGCAATCTCATCGACACCAACAACCTCGCTCCCGGTTTCGGCGGTTCCATCGGCAACGGCGTGGTCATCATCAAGCCTGCCGGCAATGCCATTCAGATGGGCAACAACGGCGACATCAACCTGGTTTCCAAAGACCCGCTCACCACCGGCCAAAACAACATCATCGTCAACGGCGATGTTCTTACCGGCACCGGCGGCGACATCAACCTCGACAGCGATTTCGGCATCGCCATGGGCAGCAACATCACCGCGGGCAATGATGTCACCGCGCAGAATGACGGCATCTTCATCCGCACCGCCGCCAATGCCCGCATCAGCGCCGGCAACCAGATCACCTTCACCGGCCTCGGCAACCTCGGCACCGATCCCGTTGCGAGCCCGGTGGCCAATGCCCTCCTGACCTACACCTCGCTCGGCGACCTGCAAACCGCCGCCGGTGTCATCGACTTCGATTCCGCCTCCTTCACCAAAGCCACCTCGCTCGCCTTCATCAACGAACTCAATGACGTCGGCATCCAGGGCCAGCTTGACGAACTCACCATTGCGGCCGGTGGGGTCATCAACGACGCCACCAACAACCTCATCCTCAACGCCCTCACGGCCACGGCCGGCGGTGCCATCAACCTCGGCAACCTCGCCCACGAGGTCTCCGAGTTCCGCCAGATCACCGCCAACGGCAACATCACTTATACCGGCATCGTCGATCTCGACATCAGCGGCCGGGTCCGTGGCTCCTCCAGCAGCACCGTGAGCATCGACATCACCGGCTTTGACCTCGAACAGCTCAATGCCAACGCCGACATCCAGGGCCGCACGGTCGAACTCTTCTTCGACGAAGGCATCCTCCGCGCCAACATCGAAGGCGTGGACAACAGCGCGGTAGCCCAGCGCGCCGTGTCCGTCACCATCACCAACTCCGGGGAACTCGTCCGCGTCGGCGACACTTCGCTCATCCGCGCCACCACCCTGAACCTCGAAGGCAATGGCGATGTTGGCAACAACCATGACGACGGCCTCCGCACCCGCATCGTCAACCTCAACGTGGACAAGCCCCAGGGCGATGTTTACGTCATCCAGCCCGACACCGCGGCGGAAGTCGCTGCCGCCAACCCCGATACGGTCCCGAACATCACGGTCAACGCCTCCATCGGTGGTGCCGCCCAGGCCAACTTCAACCTCGCCAGCAGCGTCAACAGCATCCGCATCGGCAGCGCCACCGGCATCATCGCCGATAATGCCAGCAACGTCAGCCTGATCGCCGACAGCACCACCGGGGCCACCACCATCACCACCCAGGGCGGTGCCATCAACATGTCGGGCGGCAATCTTCTCCTCGTTGCCCGCGGCGGCATCGGCACCAAGTCCAATCCCATCCTCACCGGCGATACCTACAACCTGGCCGCCCTCAACACCGGAACCGCCGGAGGCATCTTCATCGAGAACAGCCTGATTGATGGCCCCACCGCCGACATCATCATCTCGGATGTCGCCGACTTCACCTCCTCCAGCCGCAGTGTGACCCAGACCTTCAACGGCGTCGTCCAGGCCTCCACCGGCAACACGGGCGCCACCACCGGCGCCCGCAACATCCGCATCGTCAACCTTGGCGATGACATCCGCATCGGCGACCGCATCCAAGTCGCCCAGGCCAACCAAAATGTCTATCTCGTCGCCAATGAAGCCGGAGGCGAAATCAACCAGGAAGATGCCGATGGCGTGATCAACATGGCCGGCGGCCAGCTCTACCTCCAGGCCGACAGCGGCATTGGCGACGTAAACAATGCCGTCCGCACCAGCGGCAGCTTCTTCCTCGCCGCCCAAAGCACCAATGACAGCAACGGCGGGGTCGGTGGCATTTACCTGACCAATGTCACCAACAACGCGCTCTCCGGCGCCTTCCAGGCCAACGCCGCCAGTGCCTCCGGCACCATCACCATTTCCTCTTTCGGCGAAACGGGCGGCGGCCTGGCCGTCATTTCCGGAGTGACCACCCAGTCCCCCGGAGGCGATGCCGACATCCGCATCCGCAACGCCGGGGACAGCGCCAGCAACATCGTCATCGATGAGCTGGTCCAGGCCTCCGTCTTTGATGGCGCCAACACCGTCGCCCTCATCGCCGACAACGGCGCCATCCTCCAGGGCGGCGTCAATGGACGCATCGTCAGCGACACCGATGGCGTCAACCCGGGCGAAGTGCTTCTCGCCGCCAGCCAGGGCATCGGCACCCTCGCCACCCCGCTCATTGTCCAGGGCCATTACAACCTCGCCTTCCGCAATGACACGCTCGACTTCACTTCCGGCGCGGTCACCGGCAACGTCAACATCCTCAACAACGCCCTCGGCCCCCTTTCCAGCCTCGGCCACATCACCATCACCAATGTCGACGACCTCTTCACCGACGCAGGCGTCAACGTTGGCCTCGCCCCCGTGGTCGGTGGCCTGAACACGGCCGACACCGCCGCCTCCGGCGCCATCCGCATCACCAACAGCAACGCTGCCACCGATGCTGGTGACATCATCGTCATCTCCACCAACGTGGCCACCACGGGCACCACCACTGGCACCGCCTTCATCGAACTGATCGCCCAGGACGACGTCATCGTTGGCGATCTCGCCCAGACCCTTTCCACCAACGTCACCACCGCCAACGGCGCCATCAGCTTCACCGCCACCAATGAAAACGACATCGCCAACGACGGCGACACCGTGGACGGCATCCTCATTCAAGCCGGCAGCGGAGCAAATGCGGCCAACGACGCACCCGTCACCGCCCAGGGCGCAGCGGGCACGGTTACGCTCACCGCCACAGCCAACGAAGGCCTGCTCGTCGTCAATGGTGGCGGCAGCAACGGGGCCTTGGCCCAGGTCTCTTCCAGCCAGCTCATGACCGTCAATGCCGACCGCATCCTCCTCACTGCGGGTGACTTCACCAACGCCATCGCCTCCCTCACCAGCGCCAATGGCCAGGCCATCACTGCCTTCAACACCCAGGGCGCTGCGGACGCCATCGTGCTTCAGGGCGCCAATGGAACTAACGCCCGCGCCCAGATTGAAAACCAGAATGGCAGCCAAAGCGTCACTGCGACCGTGGGCAACCTCGCCCTCAATGGCGGCCTGGGAGATGGGGCCGACGCCCGCATCCGCGCCACCACCACCTCGTCCAACCAGACCATCACCGTCACCAACGGCAATCTCCTGCTGACCGCGGGCAACAACACCACCGATGGCGGCAACGCCGACATCGTCCTCGCCGGCACCGGCAACGGCCAGCAGACCGTCACGGTCAATGGTGCCATGGCGGGCAACATCACCCTCCAGGCCGGCACCGGCGCTCTGGGCCAGGCCCGGATCACTTCCAACCGCACCCAGTCCGTCAGCGCCGCCAACGCCCTCTCCCTCACCGGTGGCGGCACGGACAACACCACTGCGGACAGCCTGGCCGCGATCAATATGACCGGCGGACTCGGCAACAGCCAGACCATCAGTGCCGGCACCACCATCACGCTCCTGGGCGGGCTGGGCAGCAACGCCTCCGCCTTCATCAATTCCAACAACACCCAGACCGTCACTGCCGGCACCGGCATGAGCCTCACAGGCGGGGCGGGTCCTGGCGGCGGCTCCGAGGCCCGCATCGTGGCTGACAACACCCAGCTCATCACGGCCACCACTGGCAACCTCACCCTCACCGGAGGCAACGGCTCCGACGCCACCGCAGCCATCCGCCACCTCAACACCAACGCCGGGGTCACCGGCGGACAGACCATCAACGTCCTCAATGGCAACCTCGTGGTCACTGCCAACCAGGATGCGGCCAATGATGTCGGCGAAGCCCTTATTCAAATGCTGGTCAACGACACCACGGATGTCGCCCAGCAGACAGTCAACGTCGCCCAGGGCACGATTACCGTCATCGGCGGCGCCGGCCAGGGAGAGCAGGCCCGCATCGATTCCAACGGCAATCAAACCGTCACCGCCCGCGATGGCATCACCGTCCAGGGCATCCAAATCGCCGCCACCGGCGACACCAGCCTCGCCCGCATCCGCCAGGCCAATGTCAACGGCACCCAGGTCGTCACCGTGACCGGCCCCGGCAACCTCAATGTCCTTGGCGGACGCGGAAATGGCTCGGCCGCTTCCATCGAATCCACCGGCACCGCCCAGACCCTCACCGTCACCAACGGCGCCCTCCTCGTCCGCGGTGATCTCAACGCCGATGGCACTGATGGCTCCAGCACCGTGGCCGGGCAGAATGCCGCTGCCGGCATCATCGCCACCAATACCAACGCGGTGCAGACCGTCAACGTCACCAACGGCGGCATCATCGTCCAGGGCGGGGCCGATGCCACCGAAGAAGCCCTCATCGTCATGTCAGGCGCCAATGGCCGCCAAACCATCCAGGCCCTCACCGCGGGCAATCTCTCCGTGCTCGGCGGCGATGGGGGGGCGTCCTCGGCCTCCATCGTCAGTGCCGGTGTCAACGGCGGCGGCGCCAATCAAGAAGCCCAGCGCATCATTGTCGCCAATGGCAACCTTGTGGTCGATGCCGGCAATGCCACCAGCGGCGGCGCCAGTGCCTTTATCGATTTGACCAACACCGGCTCCGCCACCCAGTTCATTGATGTCGAAGGCACGGTCAGTGTCCTCGGCGGCGATGGCGGCGGCGAACCCGCCTTCATCCGTTCCGCAGGCTTCAACACGGTCAACGGCCTGGCCCAGGACATCAACTCACTCAACGCCCTGCTCATCCAGTCCGGCAACAACGGAGGCGCCAACGCCTCCATCGAAAGCACCGGAGCCTTTGGACGCCAGCAGATCGTCGTCCAAACCGGCAATCTCAGCATCCTCGCCGGCACCGGCGGCGGCAACCAGGCCTTCATCCGCGCCGCGGGCGACAACGGTGCCACCCTCCCCGGCCAGGAAGCCCAGCGCATCATCGTCTCCGCGGGCAACCTCATCATCGACGCGAACAGCGGCACCGGCGGCAACCAGGCCTTCATCGACCTGACCAATACGACTACCGCCACCCAGTTCATTGATGTCGAAGGCACAGTCAGCGTCCTCGGCGGCGATGGCGGCGGTGAACCCGCCTTCATCCGTTCCGCAGGCTTCAACACAGTCAACGGCCTGGCCCAGGACATCAACTCACTCAACGCCCTGCTCATCCAGTCCGGCAACGCCGGCGGTGCCAACGCCTCCATTGAGAGCACCGGAGCCTTCGGACGCCAGCAGATCGTCGTCCAGACCGGCAATCTCAGCATCCTTGCTGGCACCGGCGCCGGCAACCAGGCCTTCATCCGCGCCGCGGGCGACAACGGCGCCACCCTCCCCGGCCAGGAAGCCCAGCGCATCATCGTCGCCAGCGGCAGCCTGATCATCGACGCCAACAGCGGCGCCGGCGGCACCCAGGCCTTCATCGATCTGACCAATACCACCACAGCCACCCAAATTGTGGATGTGGAAGGCACGATCAGCGTGCTCGGCGGTGATGGCGGCGGCGAGCAGGCCTTCATCCGCTCCGCCGGATTCAATGCCGCACTCGGCCTGGCCCAGGACATCAACGCCCTCAGCGGCATGCTCATCCAGGGCGGTGATACCGCCGGCGGCGGCAATGCCTTTATCGACGCCACCGGCCTGCAGGGCCGCCAGTTGATCGTCGTTCAGAACAACGATCTCGAAATCCGCGGCGGCAGCGGCGGCGGCCAGGACGTCCGCATCGCCTCCGCTGGCCTCAACGGCGCGGGTGCCAACCAAGAAGCCCAGCGCATCCTCGTCCTCAATGGCGACCTGTTGCTCGATGCCGGTGACGCCGTCGCCAGCGGCACCCGGGTGGCCATCCGCCAGACCAACACCGGTGCCGCCACGCAGTTCATCGATGTGGAAGGCCGCATCGACGTTCTCGCCGGCGACGGCGGAGGGGAAACTGCCTCCATCACTGCAGCGGGCTTCGACGCCGCCCAGGGGCTGGCCCAAACCATCAATGCCCTCAGCGGCCTGCGCCTGGAAGGTGGCAATACCAACGGCGGTAACAGCGCCTTCATCGACGCCACCGGCCTCCAAGGCCGCCAGTTGATCGTCGTCCAGAACAACGACCTCGAAATCCTCGGCGGCAGCGGCGCAGGCCAGGACAACCGCATCGCTTCGGCCGGCCTCAACGGCGCGGGTGTGGACGAAGAAGCCCAGCGCATCCTTGTGCTCAACGGCGACCTGTTGCTCGATGCCGGTGACGCCGCCGACAGCGGCACCCGGGTGGCCATCCGCCAGACCAACACCGGTGCCGCCACCCAGCTCATCGATGTGGACGGCGCCGCCGCGGGCACCATCTCGCTCACCGGCGGAGCCGGCAGTGGCGAGACCGCTTCCATTACCGCAGCGGGCTTCAACGCCGCCCCAGGCACCTCGCAAAACATCAACGCCCTCAACGGCATGAGCCTCAACGGTGGCTTGGGCAGCGGCTCATCCGCTTTGGTCACTGCCAGCGGCCTGCAGAGCACCCAAACCATCACTGTCCAGAATAACAACCTCAGCCTCACTGGTGGAAATGGCAGCGATGCCGATGCCCGCATCCTTGCCCAGGGCCTGGTCCAGACCATCGCGGTTCAAAACGGCAATTTGCTCCTCACCGCCAACCAAGACGCCGTCGAAGGCAGCAGCGATGCCCGCATCCAGGCCGACAACAACGCCTCCACCCAGACGATCAATGTCGCCGGAGTGGGCGCCGGCTTGATTACCCTTCTCGGAGGTGCTGGCACCACGGAAATTGCGGAAATCCTCGGTAACGGCATCCAGTCCATTACCGCCGCCAACGGCATCAGCATCACCGGCGGCAGCGGCACCGGCAGCACCGCCCTCATCACCAAGGCCGGGGATGCCGCCGACACCCAAACCATCACGGTCACCACAGGCAACTTCGACATCACCGGCGGCACCGGCGAGAACGCGGATGCCCGGGTGGCTTCCAATGGCGTGGCCCAGACCATCAACGTCAACAACGGCGCCCTCCGCGTCCGCGCGGATCAAACCAACGCCGCGACCGCCAATGCCGATGCGGTCATCACCGCCACCAATGCGGCTGCGGTCCAGACCCTCAACGTCACCAACGGCGGCATCCAGGTCATCGGCGGTGCCGGCGCCACCGAGCTGGCCACCATCTCCATGACCGGCGCCAGCGGCCGCCAGACGATCAATTTGATCACCGATGGCGACCTGCTGGTCGAAGGCGGGGACGGCGCAGGCAGTGCTGCCCTCATCACCAGCGCCGGCATCAACGGCGGCGGCACCCAGGCCCAGCGCATCATCATCGATGCTGGCCAGCTCATCGTCCGAGGCAACCAGGATGCCACCAATGGCACTGGCACCGCCACCATCAGCCAGACCAGCACCGCCGCCAACACCACCCAGTTTATCCAGGTCTCTGGCACCACCGGCACCGACGGCCGCATCACCGTCCTCGGCGGCGCGGGCGATGGCGACTTCGCCCTCATCAGCAGCACCGGACGCGGCACTCCCGGCCAGCAGATCACCGCCGCCACGGACCTCACCGTCGAAGGGGGCACCGGCACCAATGCCACCGCCGGCATCACCCATGCCGCCAGCATTCTGGGCGGAGCGGCCAACGGCCAATCCATCACCGTCGGCGGCAACCTGGTGGTCGAAGGCGGCTCCGGCCAGGACGCCTCCGCCCTCATCCAGGGCAACCGCAACCAGACCATCGTTGTCACCGGCAATGCCTCCATCCTGGCCGACCGCGATGGCGCCAACGGCGGCGGCAGCGCGGAAATCAACCAGACCGCCTTCATCGGCACCGCCCAGAACATCACCGTCAACGGCACCGGCGGCCTCACCATTACCGGCGGCACCGGAGACGGGGACTTTGCCTCGATCAACAAGGCTATTTCCACCGGCACCCAGACCATCACCGTCACCAACGCCGGCATCACCCTCAACGGCGGCGATGGCCTTGCGGTGCAGAACAACTTCGCCCGCATCCGCTCCCTGGCCACGGGCGCCCAGACCATCAACTGGAATAACGGCTTCAACCTGGTGCTCAATGCCAACCAGGGCTCCTCGGATGACGCCGCCGTCAGCGCCACGCTCACCAATTACGGTGCGGCCATCGCCAGCCTCGGCGTCCAAAACATCGGCCAGTCCAATGGCGGGGCCGTCCTCGTCAACGGGGGCGATGATCTGGATGCCGTGGCCCTCATCGGCTCCGCCCTGGCCCAGAACATCACTTCCCGCGGCGTCATCACCGTCACTGCCGGCTCGGCGGACAACACCTCCGCCCAAATCCGCGGCCTGACCACTCAGACCATCAACTCCGGCGGCCTGCTCAGTGTCCTCGGCAGCGGCACCGCCGCCTCCAATAACTTCGCCGTCATCCGCTCCGGCCTCGCCCAGACCATCACCGTCACCGCCGGAGGCTTGGTCATTGATGCCAACAGCAGCACCAGTGCCGGCTCGGAAGGCTCCAGCCTCGCCGGCTACGGCGCTGGCATCGTCACCTCCGGCAGCCAGCTGGTGGATGTCCAGGCCGGCACCATTCAGATGCTCGGCGGCGATGTCGCCGGTGCGGTCGCCCTCATCGAACTCAATTCCCTGATCCCGGGAGCGACCAACCAGACGGTCCGCACCAGCGCCGCGGGAACTTCCATCAACCTCTTCGATGGCACGGGCGGTGATGCGGCCATCATCTCCAATGGCACCTCCGCCAACGGCCAGGTCATCACCTCCGTCACCACCACCAACCTCTCCGGCATCAACGGCAACCAGTCCCTCATCCAGGGCGTCAACACCACCCTCAACAACGTGGGCGGCACCTGGGCCGGCCAGGCCAACGTGGTCTCCTCCATCCAGGCTTCGATCAACAACACCGGTGTCATCGTCATCAACGAAAGTTCCGGCTTCACCGGCGGTGTCACCACCCCGCTCCTCCGCTTCTTCGGCGGCACCGCAACCGTCGGGGCCACCACGGATGGCCCGCTGGGTGCCAGCACCCGCCTCAACACCTTCGTCGATGAAATCTTCTTCGATGGCGTCGGCGCCAAGACGGTCAATATCTCCGAAACCGACACCGTGGACCTCCGCGGCACCATCGGCACGGTCAACCTCCTCGTGGACAACGCCGGTGACATCACCACCAACACCGCCGCGCTCAATGCCACCAACGCCACCTTCCAGACCTTCGATGGCGACATCAATCTCTCCGGTGTGGCCAACAACGTGGCCAACTTCCAGGGCGTCATCGCCCGCGATGCCAACACCGATGGCACCGGCGGCAACTTCAACTACCTCGGCGCGTCCAACACCACCGTCCTTGCCCGCCAGGTTTCCGCCGAAATCACCGCAGGCCAGGACATCTTCGCCACCAACACCATCACCATGGATGTCGGCGGCAACACCATCTTCCTCGCCGGCGGCACCAAGATCGCAGGCACCGGCCCCGGCGCCGGTGACGGCACGATCTTCTCCGGCTCCGGCCAGAACTACAACAGCGCCATCTTCCTCACCACCGACTACCTCATCACCTCCGATGGCTCCGGCACCCCGGCTTCCGATCTGGTCAACTTCAACAGCACCATCGACGGCCCCGGCGGCCTCGGCATCGGCTCCACCCCGAACTTCAATGCCAACATCGGCGACACCACCCCGCTGGCCTATCTGGTGCTGAACTCGACCACCGCCAACTTCAACTCCGGCTTCACCCAGGCCACCATCAATGGTTCCTACATCAACAACGGCACCATGAATACCTTCGGCGACACCACCTTCATCGTGGACAACGGCACCGTCGGCCCCGGCCCGGGTGTCTTCACCGGCGGCACCATGAACCTCGGCGGCGCCATCACCATCTACGCGGGTGCCATCGGTTCGGTCACCGGCAGCGCCGTTCCCGGCACCGAAGTCTTCGACGCCTGGACTGGCTCGCCCTTCACCCCTTTGGTGCCCTTCGCCACCGCCACCATCTTCTTCAAGGCTCCCAATCCCTTCGACCCCTTCGATCCCTTCAACAAGGAACGCCTCGTGAAGCGCAAGTTCACCATCCGCTACGACATGGCCTACAATGAAGGCCGCCGTCCCGCGGGCTATGCCGACATCGCCGGCATCCCCAACGTCCCCGAAGGCAAGGCCGGTGGCCTCATGAGCACCACCTATGACCTCGATGCCGAGGTCCGCATCGAGAAAACCGAGTTCACGGACATTTACAAGCAACCCTGAATCCCATTCCTTTACACCCCTATCCCATGAATCCCAGCCCTGCTTTTTCCCCAAACCGCACCAGACGGGACGTCCGCGTTCCTCTGCTTTGCGCTTTGCTCTTTGCGTTTTGCACCCTTCCTGCATCCGCCCAGGACTTCGAACGCTACGCTCCCAAGCTCCCCGGTGAAACCGGCGTGGTCGATCCCAAGGAAGAAAAGAAACAGGGCACGATCCGCAAGGAAGGCGAACCGGAAGTCGAGACGTCCCCCGCTCCGGCAGAGCCCACCCGCACAGTCACCACCGAGCGTCCGGCCAGTGCCCCCAAAATCCGGGTCGAGCGCCTCCAGCCCGATTCTCCCAGCGCGTTCGAAGACATCAAACCCGTCGTCCCTGGTGAGCCCACCATCTCCGGCTCCGATTCCGCTTTTGCCGAAGTCGCCCCCCGCATCCCCGACATGCCCGAGGAATACCTCGCCGCCATCGAGCAAGCCATTCAGCCCTACATGGATGAAGTCCTCGTCGATTCCCTCAACGGCCTCGTCTTCGTCGATACGCCCGAGAAAGTCGATATCGCCGGCGTGAACGTCGGCGGTGTGGTCGCCCCCGCCCTTCCTGACCTGCAAAAATCCGAATTCAAGGCCCTGGCCTCCAAATACCTCGGCAAGCCCGTCACCCTCCGCACGCTCAACGAACTCAACAAAGACGTCGTCGCCTACTACAACGAGAACGACTACCCCGTGGTGGATGTGATCGTGCCCGAACAGGACATCACCACCGGCACCGTTCAGCTTGTTGTTCTCCAGGGCCGCCGGGGCGACATTCAGGTCGAGGGCAACCGCTTCTTCTCCGATGGGCTTCTGGCTTCCCAGGTCCGCACCGAGCAGGGACGTGTCCTCCGCGCCAAGAAGCTCATGGCCGATCTCAATTGGCTCAACCGCAACCCCTTCCGCCGCGTCAACCTGGTCTATACGCGCGGCGAGGCCGTTGGCGAAACCGATCTCATCCTCCAGGTCCAAGACCGCTTCCCCGCCCGCTTCTATGCTGGTTATGAAAATTCCGGCAACGATGCCACGGGTGACAACCGCTTCTTTGCCGGCTTCAACTGGGGCAATGCGTTTGGAGTGGACCATCAGATGAACTACCAGTTCACCACCAACAACGATCCCGAACTCTTCCAGGCCCACACCGGCAGCTACCTCATCCCGCTCCCCTGGCGCCACCTCATCACCGCCTACGGCTCCGCCGGAACCTCCGACACCAACACCTTCCAGGCCGGCCTGCTCAGGAGCACGGGAGACAGCTACACCGCCGGCGTCCGCTACACCGTCCCCCTTCCGGAAATCGGCGCTTACCAGCACGAGTTTTCCGCCGGCTTCGAATACAAGCACACCAACACCACCCTCGAATTCGACGGCACCCCCGTCCTCGACAACACCACCGAGGTGGACCAATTCCTCCTCGCCTACACCTCGGGCTGGAAGGACAACTTCGGCAGCACCTCCTTCACCGGCACGGTCTTCATCAGCCCGGGCGACATGACCTCCAACAACACCACCGAAGCCTTCCAGGAAATCCGCCCCCTGGCCGAATCCGATTACGCCTACACCCGCTTCACCCTCGAGCGCGTCCAGCAGCTTCCTGCTAACATGTCCCTCGTCGGGCGTGTCACCGCCCAGTTTGCGGACGGCAATCTCCTGGCCAGCGAGCAGCTCGGCGTCGGCGGTTACGCCACCGTCCGCGGCTACGAGGAGCGCGAAGCCAACGGAGATAACGGCTTCTTCACCACCTTCGAGCTCCGCTCCCCGCCCATCAGCTTCGGCAATCTCCTCGGCTTGAAGGACTTCCCCGGAGACCAGGCCCAATTCCTACTCTTCTGGGACTATGCCGATGTCTCCCCCAGCGAGATCGTTCCCGGCTCCGGGCAGGATGAAAACGTCATTCTCAGCAGCTTCGGCCCCGGCTTCCGCTACGCGATCAATCCCTACATGACCTTCCGCTTCGATTACGGCTTCCAGCTCGTCGATTCCGGCCAGCCTTCGCGTTTCGGCTCCCGCGCCCACCTCGGCCTCGTCCTGAGCTACTGAGCCAAGGCCACTGCGGGAACCATTTCAACGCAAAGGCGCCAAGCCCATTGGGCCGCAAAGGCGCAAAAACCAGGGGATCGGAGCGTAGCGGAACACGGAACGTATTTCGAGGGCTCCGTGATGGGGCAAAGGGCTGTCCGGCCCGCCGGAAGCCAGCTGTCCTCAAAATTTAATAAAAATTCGTGTAAATGAGTGTCCATTAGTGGTTAACTACGCTTTTGCCATGGACCCCAAGGCCCCCGCCCAACCCCACGAGCTGCTGCTCAAACAACTTCAATCCGTCCAATCGGAGATCGAAGCCGCAGCCCAAGCGTCCCGCGAATCAGAGGCCCAGCAGCAGCGCCTCGCCCAGGAAAACAAGGACCTCCAGGCCCGCATCGCCTCCCTGACCAAAGAACGCGATAACGCCCGCATCGCCGCAGAAGAAGCCGTTGTCCAGCGCCGCGCGCTTCATATCCAGCTCGAGCAGGCCGGCAAGGACCTGGCGGAAGCCCGCAGCCGCGCCGACCGGCTGGCCAAAGAATCTGCTGCCGCCCAGTCCCTGGCCGAATCCCTGGCCAAAGAACGCGATGAAGTCCGTGATGAAGCCCTGGCCGCCATTCAGGAGGGCGATGCCGAAACGGACCTAGCCAAAAAGCAGGCCGCCAAGCTTGCTCAGGAACTGGAAACCGCCGCCAGCCGCCTCCTCGCCCTGGATGCCGCCGCCAGCCAGGCCCGCGCCCATGCCGAGCAGATGGCCCGTGAATCGGCCGAATTCCGCAAATCCGCCGACCATGCCGCCAACGAAGTCCAAGCCCTGAAAAACCAGCTCCGCACCCAGCAGCAGCAGGCCGAGGAGCAGCTCAAGCGAACCCTCAAAGAAAAAGAAGAAGCCCTCCAAGCCCGCAACAGCGAACTCGAAACCGCCCGCAAAAGCGCCGAGGAAGCCCGGCAGCGCGTCCAGGCCAGCTCCCAAGAGCTGGATGCCATCCGCGCCGAACGCCAAAAGCTGGAACAATCCCTCTCCGCCGCCAAAGCCGACACCGATGCCGCCCGCCAGGCCAAAGGCGACCTGGAACGCAAAATCTCCGAACTCTCCGCCAAAGAAACCGAAGCCCGCCAGCTGCGCACCGCCCAGGAGCAGGCCCGCGCCAAGCTCTCGTCCATGGAGGACAGCCTGGCCGCCCTCCAGCAGGAAAAAGCCCGCCTCGGTGCCGCCCTCGACAAAGTCAAACAGGATGCCGCCGGCCAGCTCGCCGCCGCCCTCCAGCAAAAAGACGCGGAAACCCGCGCCCTGGAAACCCGCCTCTCCACCCAGGCCGCCGAACTCGACGGCCTGCGCAAGCAGCTCGAAACCCGCGCCCAGCAGCTGCAAAGCGAGGAAGAAAAGTCCCGCGCCCTCGAAGTCCAGCTCGCCCGCCTCAAAGCCCAGGTCAAAGACGAAGAAGCCGACTGGCAGCAGGCGCTTGATACGGTCGAACAATACCGCGGGCAGCTTGATGCGGCCACCAAGCGCATCCAGGAGATGGAGGGTGAACTCACTGTCAAGCAGCGCGAACTGGCCGCCCGTGTCCAGGAGGCCGCCGTCTTCAAGGACCAGCTCTCCACCCTCCAGGGCACCCTTTCCATGATGAAGAGCGAAGTCCTCCAGCTCCGCTCCCAGCAGCAGCCCAACCGGGAAATCGATTTCCTCCTCACCGGCATCACCCTCCTGGCCCAGCAGGCCCGCTCGGGCACGGCCGATTTCCGCTCCGTCCTCAAAGTCCTTCTGGAAGAGTCCGACCAGCGCAGCGGCGGGCTCTCCGCCCGCCCGCCGGCCCCTGCTGTCCCCGCTCCTGCCTTCAAAGAATCCGCCGCCGTCCCGCGTGCCGCATCGGTGGAGATCACCCCGCCCGCCCTTGTCCCGGGTGGCGCTCCGGTTTTCGGCACCACGGGCCACCACCTCCGCCAGCTCGAGCAGGTCGATCTTCCCGGTGACCTTCCCATCTCCCTGGATGAACTGGCCTGCGCGGTCAAAGACGCCGCCTGGCGCGCCCGCTGGGCGGCCGGGGAAAAACCCAACCCATTCCAGGGCACCTCACCCGCCGCACGCGGCAAGGCCGAAGAAGTCTTCCACCTTACCGCCCGCGATTTCTGTGACTGGCTCGTCCAGCCCGACGGCGTCACCGATCCCCAGTCCTTCGGTGAGAAGGAACTGTGGTCCACGCTCTACGAACTCTTCGCCGCCGAGCGCCTCGACCGCATGGTCCAGCGCAATGACTTTGATGCCGCCAACTTCCTCAGCCGCCGCCTCCGCACTTTCTGCCGCCGCCTCGACGCCCTCAAGCAGCGGACGCCGAACTTCTCCTCCTGGGGCGACCTCCTTCTTCCCTCCGTCCGCACCTTTCCCCGCGTCGTCTTCCCCCTCAACGAGCGCCGCCTCATCATCCAGGGCACCCTCTACGGCCTGCGCAGCCACCCCGCCTCCGGCTGTGAGATTGCCGATTGGCAGGTGGAACCCGAGTCCGGTGATGCCGTGCCGCTGGACTGCCTGGCCCTCACCTCCCTTGTTTTCCACAAGGCCCACCCGGAAAAATCCTTCCACCCGGTTCTCGAACACTACACCCAGGACTTCGCCGCCCGCGAGGTTTCCCGGGCCGATCTCAACCGCGTCCTCCGCGAGCGCGTGGTCCCCGTTTTTTACGAGCTGGCCGGCATGTCCAAACCCGCCAGCCTCCAGGACCCCGCCCTCGACTTCTTCCCCGCCGCCCACACCCCCGAGGTCCTTCATGGTTGACCGTCCCCTTAACTTGACCGCGTTCTCGTTCTCGAAACAGGGCTGCGGAAAAACAAACGAGCAAGAGCAGGAGAACGAATAAAAGAACGAGCAAATTCCCCATTCCGAATTTCGCATTCCGCATTTCGAATTAAAGATCCACCATGCCCTCTCCCCTCTCCCAACTCCGCGCCACCCGCCTTGACGCCTGGCACCACATCCTCCGGGCCTGGACCGTCAATTTCTGGATCATCCTGCTGGTTGCCGGCCTGTCCCTGGGCGCGGCCGCCCTCTACATCTCCTCCGTTCCCGTTCTCTACAAGCTCTCCGCCACCGTCCCGCTGGGCGCGGAGCCGGAAGTCGCCGCCGAGAGCCTTCCCGAATTCCGCGACCTGGGCTGGGCCAACACCCCGCTCCTCCGCAGCACCGAATTCATCGCCCAGGCCGTTCCGGCCCACCTCGGCTACACGCCCGCCGGACTGGCCGCCCGCATCCAGTCCGCCACCGATGCCTCCACCAAGACCGTCACTCTTTCCCTCACGGATCGATATCCGAAGAATGCCCGCCTCGCCCTCGAAGACCTCCTCAAAGCCTACGTCGCCCACCTCAACGGCGAGATCACCAAGCGCCGCGCCCAGATCATCGAGCGCGCCGAGGCCGATCTGGAAGGCCAGAAGGCCGAACTGGCCGCCGCCGAGGCCGCTTACCGTGAGTCCATCAACGCCGTCGTCGGCTCCGATACCGCCCTTCTGGCCGGCCAGCCTCTGGAGCCCGTCCTGCCCAAGCTCCAGTCTGCCTACCAAGCCGCCCTGGCCGAGGAAGAAAAATGGAAGCAGGCCTACGAATCCATCGCCGAACTGGAGGGCAATGCCGATGCCCTCCTCGAAGTTCCCGACATCGCCAACCACTCCTCCATTCTCTTCGTCAAGAACCGCATCCGCGAACAGGAAGCCCTGCGCGAGACGATCATCGAGAAAGACGGTGCCGAGCATCCCGCCGTCACCCAGATCGCGGTCAAGATCGAGGAGCAGAACCGTGTCCTCAAAGACGCCGCACTCCAGTTCCCCTCACTCCTGAAAACACGCTACGACCGTGCCGCTGCCGCCCGCGCCCGCGCCCAGGAAGTCCTCCAGGAGCAGGAGGGCGCCGTCCGCAAGCTGGAGGCCGAGGGGCGCGATCCCCAGACCCTGGCCCGCATTCTGGGGGACAAGCGCGCCCTTTACGCCGGCACCTCCCAGCGCATCAACGAGCTCCAGGAAGCCCAGCGCCTGGGTGTCGAGCAGCCCTCCCGCATCCGCGTCACCTTCCTCCCGGAAGAGGAAATCCGCCTGCCCGCCGCCCAAATCCTCGGCTGGACCGGCGGCCTTTCCGTCGTCCTGGGCCTTTTCCTGGCCTGGATTTGTTTCGTCGCCTCCCCCCGCGTCCGCACAGCCGATGAGATCGAGCGCGCGTCCGGCCTGCGCGTGCCCGCTGCCATCCGCCGGGACAGCGCCCTCACGCGCCTTTCCACCCGTGCCCTGGAAGAACGCCCGGCGGATGCCCCCGCCTTCGAGCCTTTCCGCAGCCTCCGTGCCCTCCTCCCCGGCCAGGGCACCGGTGCCACCCTCATCCTCATTGCCGGCTTGCGCGGTGGAGAGGGTGCCTCGACCCTGGCTGCCAACCTGGCCGCCTCCTTCGCCGGCTCCGGCGCCAAATCTCTTCTGGCCGACTTCAACCTCCGCCGCCCCGCCCAATCCGCCCTTCTCTTCGGCGCCAAAGTCCAGCCCGGCGTTTCCGATTTCGCCCTCGGCATCGACGCCCTCGACCAGCTGGTCCGCCCCGCGGTGGACCGGCTCGAAGTGCTGCCCGCCGGACGTGCCATCCCCAATCCGGGCGAGCTGATGGGCTATCCCTGGTTCGATTCCTTCCAGGAGGAAGTCCGTTCCCGCTACCAGGTCGTGGTCATCGATGCCGCCCCGCTCCTGGAATTTGGTGATGCCCTTCCGGTGGCCGCGCGCATGGACCATGTGCTGCTGGTGGCCCGCGCCGCCCGCACCTCGATCCAAAGCCTCGTCCAAGCCCAGTCCACTCTCCAAGACGCTGGCGCCCGCATCGACGGCGTCCTCCTCAACGGCGCCCGCTGAACAGGACTCCCCTGGGCTAATCCCCTGCAGGGAACGCGCACGGGGTCCCGGGGAAGTGGTGGGCTTCTCCTACAAACGGCGCCCAAGTGGGACAGAATGGAAAGGGGACGCCGGTGCTGCGCAAGCCCTGCCCCCCTGACCCTGGCCTGGATTTCGGTCCGGATTTGCTCTAGTGCTGGAGCATGCCTTCCGCGCCCTTGCCTCCGGACGAAGCCATCCGCCTGCGCACGCTGCGCGCTCTGAACCTGCTGGACACCCCGCCGGAAGAACGCTTTGACCGGCTGACCCGGCTGGCCTGTGCCTTCACCGGCTGCCCGGTGGCCCTGGTCAGCCTGGTCGATGAGCACCGCCAATGGTTCAAATCCCGCCAGGGGCTGGACGTTTGTGAGACTCCCCGCTCGGAGTCGTTCTGCGCCCATGCCATTCTGGCGGACAAACCGCTCGTCATTCCGGATGCCTCCCAGGACGACCGGACCTGCGACATGCAGGTGATCCGGGCTTCCCCCCCGGTGCTGGCCTATGCGGGCATTCCCATCAGCGCTCCGGACGGCAGCCGGCTGGGCTCGTTTTGCGTCATTGACCACAAGCCCCGGAACTTCAGCGCCCGCGATCTTGCCGTGTTGGAAATCCTGGCCGCCATGGCCATGGAGGAAATCGCCAAATGTGAGGCCGGCGGACTGATGCGGGAATTGACCCGCGCCCGCGATTCCGCCCATGCGGCCAACCGGGCCAAGAGCGATTTTTTGGCCATGATGAGCCATGAAATCCGCACCCCGCTCAACGGCATCATCGGATTCAGCGACCTGCTTCTCCAGCAGGCGCTGAGCGCCGAGGCGCGGGAGTATGCGGAGGGCATCCGCACCAGCAGTGAGACCCTGATCGCCCTGGTCAACGATGTCCTGGATTACTCGAAGATCGAGGCGGGCAAGCTGGACATCGAACGCCGGCCGGTCAACGTCCGCGCGCAAGTGGAGGCGGTGCGCCTGATGTTCGCCGCCGCCGCCGCCGCCAAAGGCCTGCGCCTGATGTGCAAGGTGGAAGAGAGTGTGCCCTCTGAGGTCTTCACCGATCCCACCCGGGTGCGCCAAATCTTGGTCAACCTGGTGGGCAATGCGATCAAGTTCACGGCCGACGGCTATATCCGGCTGGAAGCGGACTACGATGGGTCCCGGCAAAAGCTGGGGCTGGAGGTCCGCGATACCGGACTGGGCATGACGCCGGAACAACAGGCCCGCCTCTTCACGCCCTTCACCCAGGCGGATTCATCCACCGCCCGCAAATTTGGCGGCACGGGCCTGGGCCTGGCCATCTGCAAGCGCCTGGTGGACTTGATGGGCGGCGCCATCGAGCTGGAAAGCCAGCCGGGCCAGGGAACCGTTTTCAAGATCGAATTGGTGGCCCCGGCCTGCCGTCCGGAAGAAGGCGCGGCCGCGGCCAAGCCGGTCAGCCTGGACGACCGCCGCATCCTGGCCGCTGAAGACAACCCGGTCAACCAGCGCATCCTGGAACTGAGTTTGAAGAAGGCGGGTGCGCAGATCACCGTGGTTGAGGACGGGCCCTCCGCCCTGGCCGCCCTGCAGCAGGGCCCCGGTTTCGATGCGGTGCTGATGGATGTGCGAATGCCCGGTTGGGATGGGCTCGAAACCACGCGCCGCATCCGCAGCTGGGAGCGGGAAACAGGCCGTCCGCGTGTGCCCATTCTGGCCTTCACCGCGGATGCCTCCCATGAGGACCGGGGAGCCTGCGAAGCCGCGGGCATGGATGATTTCCTCACCAAGCCCCTCCGCCCCGCCGAGCTGGCCGCCGCCCTCGCCCGGCACGCTGTGCGGGCGTGAGCCGCCCGCGTGCCGATGGCAGAAAAGCGTGGCCGGTCGCGCCGAGGTTCTTCAAGCACCTGGGCGGACGTCCTCTGGAGTGCTCCGATCTTTTCGGAGCTTTGGGAACGCGCGGAGCGCGGGGGATAGTGGCCGGGCTGTCCGGGTTGGCCTCCTCCCCGTCGCTCCGCTCCATCCCAGAGCTCCGAAAAGACCGGAGCACTCCAGATTTCATTTCTTGGCCACGGCGCTGAGGGCGGATTTCTCCGCATCAGCTGCCCAACTCAGGATGCCAAATCCATTCGAACGAACGCTTTGGGTGCCTATATCTGCTTCCGCTTTTCCGCCTTGCCGGGCTGCGCACGGGGCGAATAATCATTCCCCTGATGATTCTTCTCGGCGTCAACATCGACCACGTGGCCACACTGCGCCAGGCGCGCTACCGGGAGGATGGGCCCTCGCACCCGCTCGCGGAGCCGGACCCTGTGGAGGCGGCCTTGGAAGCGGTCAGCGGGGGCGCCCATGGCATCACCGCCCACCTCCGTGAAGACCGCCGGCACATCCAGGATGCGGATGTGCGTGATTTGAAAGACCGCGTGCCTGCGCCCCTGAATTTGGAAATGGCGGTGACTCCAGCCATGACGGCCTGGGCCCTTGCCCTCAAGCCCGCCGAAGCCTGCCTGGTCCCGGAGAGCCGGGAGGAAGTGACCACGGAAGGCGGACTGGATGTGGCGGCGGCGCTTTCCCGGGTCAAAGACGCCGTAGCGGCACTGGAAGGCACGGGAATACGGACCAGCTTGTTCATCGATCCGGTGCCGGCCCAGATCGAGGCGGCTGCCGCCTCCGGAGCCAGGGTGGTGGAGCTGCACACCGGGGCCTATGCGCGGGCGCTCGATGAAGCGGGCAGGACCGCTCGCCTGGCCGAACTGCGGGCCGCCGCGGTCCTGGCCCATGAGGCCGGCCTGCAGGTCAACGCAGGCCACGGGCTCAACTACCGCAACCTTCCCGCCTTTTTGGCCACCCCCCACCTCCACACCCTCAATATCGGCCACGCCATTGTTTCCCGTGCGGTCTTCTTCGGCATGCGCCAGGCGGTGCGGGACCTGGTGCGGCTGATCGAAAAGCACGCCACGGCATGAACATTCTCCCGCCGGAGGCGATGCGGGCCTGGGAGGCCCGCGAGACCGCCGCGGGACGGGCGGACGCGGCGGGCTTGATGCGGGCGGCAGTGGATGGCTGCGCCCGCTTTCTCCTGGCCTGGCCGGACGCTCCGCGCCGGCTGCTGGTGCTGGCGGGGAAGGGGAACAATGGCAACGACGGCCTGCTGCTGGCCGCCACCCTCCGCGCCGCCGGCTGGGACGTGAGAACCGTCCTGGCCGATCCGCCGGAATCACGCCGCCCGTGCGCCTGGCCGGAAGTGGCGGCAGAGGCCGCCCGTGCCGCCGTCTGGCCGGCGTTGCCGGTGGCGGATGCCGAGGGCGGACGCTGGACCGTGGCGGATGCGCTGTTAGGCTCTGGTGCTTCCAATGCGCCGCGGGGAGCCTGCGCGGAGCTGATTACCTGGGCCGCGGCCTGGAAGGCCCGTCACGGCGGCATGGCGGTGGCGCTGGATGCGCCCAGCGGATTGGGGACGGAAGGCCCGGTTTTTCCCGCGGAGGCCACGCTGGCGCTCGGGGCGGTCCAGCCGGCCTGCCTGCGCGACGCGCACCGGGCCCTGGTGGGGCGGATCGTGCCCGTGCTCCTGCCTCTGGGCACCGCGCCGGAGCCGGACCGGTTCATCACCCCGGAGATGGCCGCCCGCTGGGTGCGCCCGCTGCCGGCGGCGCTGCATAAATACCGCCGGGGCACGGTGGCGGTTTGGGCGGGGGTGCCGGGCATGGCCGGAGCGGCGGTGCTGGCGGCCCGCGCTGCCGTGCGCGCGGGTGCAGGATTGGTGCGGCTTTTCACCCACCCGGAACTGGCCCCCGTGCTGGCAGCGGCAGTGCCTGAAGTCCAGGTGGCGTCGGTGGATGCCGGGACGCCGTTTCCCGAGACGCTGGTGGGCGCGCCGGTTTTGCTCGCAGGGCCTGGAGTGGGCCGCAGCCCCCAGGCGGCCCGCCTGCTGCGCCGCTTGGCCGAAGAAACGCGCGCTGCTTTGGTGCTGGATGCGGACGCCCTCACTCTGGCCGCCGCCGATGAAAGCCTTTTTTCCCTGGCCGCCGGACGCCCGGTGGTGGCCACGCCCCATGCCGGGGAATGGGGGCGGTTTTTCCAGGATGTGCCCGCCGAGCGGGAAGAGGTCGTGGATGCCCTGCGCCGGCGCCATTCCGGCGTGGTCTGGGTGGCCAAGGGGCCGAATACCCTGGTAGGGGCCCCCGATGGCCTCACCTGGAACGGCACCGGCAATCCCGGCATGGCCGCCGCCGGCATGGGCGATGTGCTCGGCGGGATGGTGGCCACCCTGCTCGCCCGCGGCCATCCCGCTCCGGAGGCCGCCCGCCTGGCGGTGTGCTGGCACGGGCTGGCCGCGGACCTGGCCGCACGCACCGTGCCGGAGGCCGTGCTCACTGCGGGCGATGTCCTGGAGCATCTGCCACAGGCCTGGGCCGCCCTGGCCGAGCACCGGCGGGGCTGAGCGTTTTCCCCAAAAAAAGAGGCGCCCGTTGCGGGGCGCCTCTTGCAAGACCGGAGACTTTTCCGGGTGCTTATTTGGTCGGCACTTCGGAGATCGTCTTGAGAATGCGGCTGGCGATGGCGTAGGGATCGCCCTGGGAGTTCGGACGGCGGTCTTCCAGATAGCCCTTGTAGCCATTGTTGATGAAGCTGTGGGGCACGCGGATGGAGGAGCCGCGGTCGGCGATGCCGTAGGTGAATTTGTCGATGGACTGGGTCTCATGCAGGCCGGTGAGGCGCATGTGGTTGTCCGGGCCATAGACGGCGATGTGTTCTTCCATGTTCTTGGCGAATTGGGCCATGAGCTTCTCGAAGTATTCTTTGCCGCCGGTTTCGCGCATGTATTTGGTGGAGAAGTTGGAGTGCATGCCGGAACCGTTCCAGTCCATGTCTTTGCCCAGCGGCTTGCAGTGGAAGTTGATGTCCACGCCGTATTTTTCGCAAAGACGCAGGAGGATGTAGCGCGCCACCCAGACCTGGTCGGCAGCGGTGCGGGAGCCTTTGCCGAAAATCTGGAATTCCCACTGGCCTTTGGCCACTTCGGCGTTGATGCCTTCGTGGTTGATGCCGGCGTCCAGGCAGAGGTCGAGGTGTTCTTCGACGATCTGGCGGGCGATGTCGCCCACGTTCTTGAAGCCGACCCCGGTGTAGTATTCACCCTGGGGGGCGGGGTAGCCTTCGGCGGGGAAGCCCAGGGGGCGTCCGTCTTGGTAGAGGAAATATTCCTGCTCGAAGCCGAACCACGCATCGGGGTCATCGAGGATGCCGGCACGGGTGTTGGAGGGGTGCGGGGTCTTGCCATCGGGCATCATGACCTCGCTCATCACCAGCACGCCGTTCTTGCGGGTGGAGTCCGGGAAGACGGCCACCGGCTTGAGCATGCAGTCGGAACTGCGGCCTTCGGCCTGGCGGGTGGAGCTGCCGTCAAACCCCCACATGGGCAGTTCTTCGAGTTTGGGGAAGCTGCTGAATTCCTTGATCTGGGTCTTGCTGCGGAGGTTGGGCACAGGCGTGTAGCCGTCCAACCAGATGTATTCGAGTTTATATTTGGCCATACTGGTGTTGGTTGATGGTTGTGGTTGCGGAGGTTGGCGGAAGTTTGCCCATGGCCCACCTCCGACCCCGCTGAAAGTAGAGGGTCCCCTTTCCTTTCGGCAAGGCGGACATTAAGAAGCAATTCCAGTGCCAGAATGAAGGGCAAACGCGGTGATCCGCTGCCGCCGGCCCGGGCCCGGGGACGGAAAGGGTTGCCAGCGCGCACGGGGCGGGGGAAGGTGGTCGGCTATGGAGCAGGTGAAGGACACGAGGCGCGCCCAGGTCCGCATCACTTACGATGGGCGTGTCGTCAAAATCTTCAAAGGTCATGAGGCCGCCGAGCGCTTTGCCAACGAACTGCGCGTGCTCCGGCATTTGGAGGAAAAGGCCTGCCCGTTCGTTCCCCGTGTGCTGGAGGCCGACCCGGACAAGCTGATGCTGGTCACGACCAACGCGGGCCAGCGGGTCGAGCACTTGGGCGAGGCGAAGATGGCGTCCTTGTTCCGGGAATTGGAAGCCTACGGGGTCCGGCATGAGGACCGGGCGCTGCGCAATGTCACCTACCGCTCCAGCGATGGGCGCTTCTGTCTGATCGATTTTGAGTTCGCCACTTTGCTGGACGATCCCACCCACCGTTCGCCCATGCCCTGGAATCCGAAAGACGCATGAATCTCCGGTTGCATTGGTCGGCCCTGACCGACCGCGGGCGCGTGCGCGCCAACAATGAGGACTCCTTCCTGGCCCTGACCTTTGATGCTCGCCAGGTGCAATATTTGGGCAAGGTGGGGGAGGGTTCGTTGGAATCCATGGACTACGTCTTTGCGGTCAGTGACGGGATGGGCGGGGCGATGGCGGGGGAATTTGCCAGCAAGATCACGGTGGAGAAGGTGACCCGGCTTCTGCCGCGGGGCTTCCGCAACCGGGCTGCAGGCTTGGAAGCCGGCTTTGCCGACTTGTTCGAAGAACTTTTTGGAGAAATCCACAAAGCGCTGACCGTCCTGGGCTCCTACTATCCGGAATGTGCGGGGATGGGGGCGACGCTGAGCTTGTGCTGGTTCACTCCGGGCTGGATGTTTTTCGGGCATTTGGGGGACAGCCGGATTTACTATCTGCCGGCGTCCGGCGGGATGAAACAGCTGACCCATGACCACACCCAGGTGGGCTGGATGGTCAGGCAGGGGAAAATGACGGAACGGGAGGCGCGGGCTCATCCCTTGCGCAACTCCCTGCTCCGGGCGCTGGGTGCCGGCCATCAGTTCGTGGACCCGCAGGTGGGCGCGGTGGGCCTCGAGCCCGGCGACCGTTTCCTTTTGTGCACCGATGGCCTGACCGACGGGCTCTGGGACAAGCAGTTGGTGCAGCTGCTGCGCGAGCCCGGGGAAGGCGAGGCCGCCCAACTGCCCGCCCCCCGCCTGGTCCAGGCCTCGCTCGAACGCTCCGGCAGGGACAACACCACCGCACTGGTGGTGGAGGTGGCGCCATAGCGCCGGACGTGGGAAGGAGTTCAAAGCGGTTGATGGGTGGGTCTTCGAGGTCTAGGCTGATGCCATGCGCGATGTGGCGGACGGCACCCGGTTGAGGCGTTTTTTGAATGCCTTGGCACACCGTGTGCGGGGGCCCGGGACTCTTTACTTGGTAGGTGGGTCTTCTGCGGTTTGGGAAGGCTGGCGGGAGACCACGATTGATGTGGATATGAAGGCGGAGCCCGAGCCCTTGGGGCTCTTTGAGGCCATCGCCGAGTTGAAGAATGAGCTTGGCATCAACGTGGAACTCGCCTCCCCGGACCAATTCATTCCAGCACTTCCAGGCTGGCAGGATCGAAGTCCGATCTTGGAAAAGCATGCTGACGTCGTGTTCCGGCACTATGATTTTTACGGCCAGGCGCTGGCGAAGATCGAGCGCGGCCATGGGCGCGATCTTTTCGATGCGGAGGCCATGGTGAAGCGGGCATGGGTTCATCCACCGAAGTTGTTGGAGCTCTTCGAGGCGATTGAACCGGGGCTGATCCGTTTTCCCTCGATTGATCCTTCCCGGTTCCGCCGGGATGTGCTGGCCTTTTGCACCCGGATGGCCGCAGGATCATGGCATGAGCAGTGAGCAAACCGCCGCCCACCGATGGTCCGTCCTGCCCATGGGGGACGAAGTGTGGCAGGGCGTCCGTGATCTTAGGGAAGGAAGGGAAACGGTGCCGGCCTGTCTGGCCTCGATTGCCTGGCGGCGTTTGACTGAGATGGACCGCGGGGCAACCCTGGGATTGGTCCCTTTGGATGAACCCGAACACCGCCTTTACCGCCTGATGGGCCGGACGGAAGCCGATCCCTACGCGGCCTACAACGGCGCCTTGAGGCGATTGGCGCGCTTTGAGCGGGCGTTGCGGGTCCTGGGCTGAGCCGGAATCATGCGGTGGATCGGACACCGAGAGCACTGAAAACACCGAATGAAAAAGGGTATGGGATCGCCGCAATTCGATCCTCATTCCGCAAACATTCTGCCAAGGGCTATCGGATGGCCCGCCGCTCTCATCCCCTCGTGGTGAAGGACGTTCGCTCTGCGGTCTCTGCTTCCTCCGTGACCCATTGCACCGTTCCTGCTGGGGGCCTCCGGCTTGCGCAGGAGGCAATCCGGGGCAGGCTGGGGCGATGAAGACAGCCCTGGTGTGGTTCCGGCGGGACTTGCGGCTGACGGACAATCCGGCCTTCTACGCCGCAGCCAAGGCCGCGGAACAGATCGTTCCGGTTTTTTGTTTCGATCCCGCCATTTTGGAGTCTCCGGACATTTCTTCCCGCCGGGTGGGCTTCCTCATTGCCTGCCTGCATTCTCTGGACAAAAACCTCCGCCATGCCGGCGGGCGCTTGGTGGTCAAGCGCGGGGCGCCGCGGGCCTGCCTGGAGCGGCTGGTGAAGGAAACCGGGGCGGAGGGCCTTTTCTTCAATGCGGATTACGAGGGTTATGCGCGGCGGCGGGATGCGGAGGTGGCGGATTGGGCACGGAGCCGCAGCCTGGAGGTGCATGTCCATGAAGACCAATGCATCCAGCCCCCGGGAGCGGTGCTGAAAAAAGACGGCACGCCTTACACCGTCTTCACGCCCTTTTCCCGCGCCTGGCGGGAGCGGCCCGCCGCCCGCCCGCTGCCCGCACCCAAGGCCCTGCGCGTGCCCGCGGGAGCGGCCTCCGATCCCCTGCCTGCGCCGGAGGAACTGGCCCACCCGGTGGACATTCCCCTGCCTCCTGCGGGCGAACGCGCGGCGCTGGATGCAATGAAAAGCTTCATGGCGGAACATGTGGGGTCCTATCAATCCAGGCGGGACATCCCCTCTCTGGACGCCACCTCCCGGCTTTCGCCCCACCTGCGCTTCGGCACCCTCTCCGCGCGCACCGTGCTGGCGGCGGCGGAAAGGGCGCGGACGGAGCGGGCCGGGCCGGAGGCGGAAATCCAGACTTTCATCAACGAGCTGATCTGGCGGGATTTCTACAAACACATCCTCCACCATTTCCCGCACGTGGAATCCGGCTCCTTCCGCCGGGAATACGACGCGCTGGCCTGGCCCAATGACCGCGCCCTCTTCCAGGCCTGGTGTGAGGGCCGGACCGGCTACCCGATCGTGGACGCGGCCATGCGCCAGCTCAACCGCACCGGCTGGATGCACAACCGCCTGCGCATGATCACCGCCTCCTTCCTCACCAAGGACCTCTTGATCGACTGGCGCTGGGGGGAGCGTTACTTCATGAAGCAGCTTCTGGATGGCGACCTGGCGGCGAACAATGGCGGCTGGCAGTGGGCCGCGGGCACAGGGACGGATGCCCAGCCCTATTTCCGCATTTTCAATCCCTCAAGCCAGACGGCGAAATTCGATCCGGAGGAAAAATTCATCCGCAGCCAGGTGCCGGAATGGGATACGCCGGACTATCCCCGTCCGGTGGTCAGCCACGCCGCCCAGCGGGACAAGGCGCTGGCGCTCTATCAGCGGGTGAGGGCTCAGGCCGGCTGATTGGCCGCGTCCTGGGTGTGGCGCACATCCACGGCCTGGGCCAGGAAGATCAGTTCCTCCGCGATGTTGGTGGCGTGGTCGCCGATGCGCTCGAGGTTGCGGGCCACGATGACCATCTGGATGGCCGCGGCCGCACGGGCGCCATCGGCCGTGGCCAGGCGGGTGACTTCCTCGATCAATTCCTTGTGCATGCGGTCGAGTTCTTTGTCGCGCGCGATCAGGGCCTCGAGCTTGGCGGCATCCGGGGCGGGGATGGAGGCGGTGGCCTCCCGCAGCATGGCCACGCTGGATTGGCCGATGCGGGACAAATCGGTTTTCAAGTCGAGAGTGGGCAGGACAGTGAGCTTGCGCACGGCACGGGCGATGCTGACGGCGGCGTCGCCCACACGCTCGAGGTCGGTGGAAATTTTGGCGGTGGTGAAAGCCTGGCGGAGGTCGTGGGCCACGGGCCGCTGGCGGTAAAGCACGGCCATGACGGCCTGGTCGATGATTTTCTCCATCTCATCGATGGCGGCATCGGCCGCCTCGACGGCCTTGGCCAGCTCTTCATTGCGTTCGAGCAGGGCCTGGACGGCGCGGGAGGCGTTCTGTTCGACCAGGGAAGCGGCGCGGAGGAGCTTTTCCTGGAGGTCGTGAAGTTCGGTGTTGAGGAGGTTGTTGCCCATAGCTCTGGACTAGGGAGCGGGAAGGGGGAGTCAATGCGAAGCGGGCGGGGATGGCGTTTGCCAGGGCGGCGGAGTTGGCGCTATGTTGCCGTTTCAACGCCATGGCAGCGCCATTTCCAGTGCCCCCGTCCGCCCTGCTCAGGCCGCAGGAACTCCTCCAGCGCATCCTCAAGCAGGCGGTGAAGCTGTCCGGCGCCACGAGCGGTTCGCTCTGCCTGCTCAATCCCAACACCGGGTCCCTGGATATCGAGGCCTCGGTCGGCCTGGGTGCCCGGGCCCGGCGGACCAAGCTGCGCATGAATGAGGGCATCACCGGCTATGTCGCCAGCAGCGGGCAGGTCCTGCGGCTGGGGGATGTGGCGGCGGACCGGCGCTACGTGCCCTTGGACTCCCGGGTGCGGTCCGAACTGGCCGTGCCCCTGGCTCTGCGTGGCCAGGTGATCGGCGTGCTCAATTTGGACAGCACCCGCCCCGAGGCCTTCTCCCGCCGCGATGAATTAGCCATGGTCCGCTTCGCCGCCAGCGCCTCCCAGTCCATCCGCCTGGCCTGGGAAATCGACCGGCTGCGGGTGCGGTCCGAGCAGCTGGAATCCCTGGTGGACATGGGCCAGGCCATCATCTCCCAGGACCAGCTCGACAGCGTGCTCCAGCGCATCGCCCGGGAGTCCTGCCGGCTGATGAACGCCAAGCTCTGCTCGCTCATGCTGCTGGAAGCGGGCGGGCGTGAGCTGGCGCTGCGGGCCTGGTATGGAGCCTCCCGCGCCTACATTAAAAAACCCAACCTCCCGGTAGAGGAATCGCTTGTCGGCGTGGTGGTCAACCGGCTCAAGCCGCTGACCGTCCTCAATGTCCTGGGCCACCAGCGCTACCAGCATACTGAACTGGCCCGGCGCGAAGGCCTGGTCTCCCTGCTGTCCGTGCCCCTGGTTCTGGACAACCGGGCGCTGGGCGTCCTCTCGGTCTATACCCGGGAGGCGCACCGCTTCTCCAACGAGGAAATCCGGCTGCTCACCGCCATGGCCGGCCTCTCCGCTGTGGCCATCGCCAAAGCCAGCCTGCTCGAGCGCGTGGTGCGGATGGAAGACGAACTGCGCGCCTCCGAGCGCCTGTCGGCCCTGGGCTGGCTGGCGGCGGAGATTGCCCACGAAATCCGCAACCCCCTGACCGTGGTCCAAATGGTCTTCCACTCCCTGATGCAGGAGGTGGCCCTGGGTGAGACCGGGCGGCGGGATGCGGCCCTGATCGAGACCAAGATGAAGCAGATGAACCGCATCCTCGACCAGGTGCTCACCTTCGCGCGTTCGTCCGAGCCCGACCTCGAGCCGCTGGATGCGCGCAACCTCGTCCAGGATGTCCTGCTCCTGACGCGCCACAAGCTCAACGAGCAGCAGATCGAGCCGCGGATCGACTTGCCCGGGGAGCCGGCCTGGCTGCGCGGGGACCGGGCCCAGCTGGAGCAGGCCCTGCTCAACCTCATCCTCAATGCCTGCCAGGCCATGGTGCAAGGCGGCACGCTTGGCCTTTCGGTTCATTCCCGGACGCACGCGGGGCGGCGGCATATCGCCATCGGCGTGAAAGACAACGGGGCGGGGATGAGCCGGGAACGGCAGGAGGAATTGTTCCAGCCTTTTCTCAGCCATAAGAAGGGCGGCACCGGGCTGGGGCTGGCCTTGGTGCACAAGACAGTGGAGAGCCACGGCGGGGCCATCCAGGTGAAATCCCGCAAGGGGTCCGGCACGCTCTTCCTTATGCTCATTCCGGCTGCTGCCGAGCCGCAGCCTGAAAGCTGAGCTGCGCTTGCGCCGGATTTTTCCGCGGGCCATCTTGCCGATCGCCCACCGCCCCCGTCGCTCCGCTCCAGCCCGGAACTCCGAATGATCGGAGTGCTCCAGATAGCCCACGGAGAATCTGGGCTCTGGGGAGGAATAATCTGGAGTGCTCCGAACGCCTTCGGAGCTGTCCCCAGGCTGGGTCGCCAGGGCCTGAGTGCGGCAGGTGGGCTTCGTCTGAAGCCAGTCGGTTGCCGTCCAACGCAATTGCACCCCTCCACTCCTGGCGCTGAGGCCGGGGGTTGTGTCCTGTTGGTTTTGCGGATATAAGTAACCCACCACCCCCCCCCACCCATGAAACGCGTCCTCCTCTCCCTGGTTCTGTTTGCCCCTTCCCTCCTTAACGCCCACACCGGCGCGGGGCCGGCCGATGGCTTCAGCCACGGCTTTGCCCACCCGTGGGGCGGCTGGGACCACCTGCTGGCCATGCTGGCGGTGGGACTTTGGGCCTCACAACTGGGGGGGCGCGCGCTCTGGTCGGTGCCCTGCGCATTCGTGGGCGTGATGGCGCTGGGCGGCTTGCTGGGCATGGCCCAATTGGCCTTGCCGGGGATCGAGCTGGGCATTCTGGCTTCCGTGCTGGTGCTGGGTGTTCTGGTGGCTGCGGCTGCGCGCCTTCCTCTCGCAGTGAGTGCTTCAATCGTTGGTATATTTGCGCTTTTCCATGGGCTGGCCCACGGCTTGGAGATGCCTGCGGGATCTTCCGGGGCTGGATATGCGCTGGGTTTCGTTCTGGCCACGCTGCTGGTGCATGCCTTGGGGCTGGCTCTGGGCCTGGGATTTCAGCGCTTGGCCCAGCCGGGACTGGTGCGCCTGGCCGGCGCCGCCTGTGCGTGCTGGGGTTTGGTGCTGGCTCTTGGTTAAGGGCTGTGGAAAGAGGGAAAAAATCAGCCCCAGCCGGATCAGGATGATTTCGTAACCGGCAGGAAGGCGGGTTTCTGGTAGGCCAGCCTCATCCAATGACCTCCTGCCAGAGCGGGGGGGGAATTAGCGGTAATCGCCAGCTCCAGAAAAGGAAAGCCCGGGCAAACGGGCCCGGGCTTTGAAGGAGGAAAAACAAAATGAACTACATAGCGTTGGACAGGCCGTTGAGGGATTCGTTCAAAAATTGTTTACTTTTTTTCACCGGTCCTCAGCAGGCGCTTGGGAGGGCTCTTGGCACTCCTGAGGACTTTGTCTTCTGCAGGGTATGTGGAAGCCTGGGAAAGCTTCGCGGGCCTCTGCGTCATAAGCTCTTTTAAGCAAGTGGTTTATAAAAGTTTCAATCCCGATCAAGGGCCGTTACTTTGGGCCAATTTCCAGTTGACGGAACCAGGGTCTCGGATAATTTCAACTTCAAGCAGGTCCCGTGACGGCTCGATGGCATGCAACATGCTTGAAGAGTTGGACGCAGGACGAGAGCCATCCTCGATGGAGGCTTTCACCTGCTTAAACAATCCTAAAGGAGGAACAACAAAATGAATAAAATGATCGCCGGTCTCTTCGCCGCGGCTCTGGTCACTGCTCCGGCTTTCGCCGATGTCGGTGCTCCGGCTCCCACCGCGAAAGACCTCGAAAAAGTGGTTGAGAAAGTCAACTACGTTGAGACTGCCAAAGAAGGCATCAAGCTCAGCGGTTACGTCGATGTCGGTTACACCTACAACTTCCAAGGCAATGAAGTCTTCGGCAAGTCCGGTGGCGCCAATGGCGTGGACTCCACTTCCCGTGGGGACTTCAACGTCAATGCGGTCAAGCTGACCCTTGAAAAAAGCCTCAGCGACGCCAACGAGTTCCAGGCCGGTTTCCGCGCTGACATCAAAGTCGGCGAAGACGCCACCCTGCTCGGCGGCAACACCGCTGCAGATGGCTCCTCGGACAACTTCTCCCTGGACCAGGCTTATGTCATCATCCGCGCCCCCCTGGGCAACGGTCTTGACATCACCGCTGGTAAATTCGCCAGCCTGCTCGGCTATGAAGTGGATGACCGTCCGGCCAACTTGAACATCACCTATGGTTACGACTATTTCTTCGTCACCACCCACCAAACGGGCGTGAAGTTCTACTATCCGGTCAACGACATCGTCGAACTCCAGCTGGCTGTCTCCAACGGCTCCGCTGTGGACACCGGCAGCTCCGACATCGGTGGCTTCACCGATGGTTACGGCGTCACCGGCACCATCAACATCAAGAACAGCGGTGGCAATGCCAACCTGTTCAATGGTGTTTACTACAGCGGCTCCAGCCCCGATGGCTTCACCGCTGAAAACGAAGGCGTTCTTCTGTGGAACACCTGGGGCAACTGGGCTCCGAAGTTTGCCAATGACAAACTTCTGCTCGGCTTCTCCAGCACCCTCGGCGACGTGAACGACTCCTCGAACATCGCTGGCACCGAAGACGGTTACACCTACTGGACCGCCTCCCTCTACAGCAAATACCAGGTCACGGACATCTTCAGCGTTGCTGGACGTGCTTCCTACCTGCACAGCATCGACGGCCAGATCGATGGCACCGCTGGCACCAGCTTCGGCGTCTCGCCCGTCAACGGCGACGCCTGGTCCTGGACCGGCACCCTCGGTTTCGACCTGCTCGAAAACCTGCTGCTCCGCGCGGAATACCGTGTGGACCTGTATGATGGCCTCGGTGGCGATTCCGCCGCGACCTTCTCCGGCGACACCGCCCAGACGGTTGCCCTGCAGGCTGTTTACACCTTCTAATCTCCGATTAGTCTAGGTTCTTTGAAAGGCCCCCGCATTCCTGCGGGGGCCTTTTTTTGCTTGTAGCTTGCCTCGCCGAGGCCGGAGGGTGGGAAGGCCCCGGGTCCAACGACCCCGGCTACAAAAACGCCTGAGTCACCATTTTTGCACGGGCTCCGATACAGGCCGGTAACGTCCTAAGGCCAGGATTCTTCAAACACCAGATGGTGCAGATGGCAGTGCTCCCGGCAAAGGCTGGACGGACCGTCGAATCGCAAATAGGGACAGGCTTGCAGGGATTGGCGGTGGGCTGGGCCGTCCGGGGTAGATCCGGGGCAGAGACCTTGCTGCACGCGTTCCAGCAACCGCAGCACACGGGCGGCTTCGCGCGGATTCAAATGTTGGTCAATACAGCAGGCAGCAGCGAGGGACATGGCAATCTCCGGGTTGGATTTCTTTGATCATACATCTAATAAGAAATTGGTCATAGAATTGATTTTTCTAATAGAAATTGAGGCCCTTCAAACAGATACCCAGGCACATTGACGGGGTGCTGTGGTTCAAGCGTGCAAGGTTCGACGGGGTCGGCAGAATGCGGGCATGGAAGGCCTCGATGCCACCCAGCAGGCAGCGCGCGACCAATTCGAAGGGCGCAGTGCGGCTTACGGCAAAGCTCACATCCTGAGCCAAACCGATGACTTGCGTTCGGCGCTGCCGCATCTGGCGGTGCAGCGTGGGCAACGGGTTCTGGATGTGGCCACAGGGGGCGGCCACACCGCGGTGTTCTTTGCCCGCCTCGGATTGGAAGTCATGGCCGCCGATATTGCACCGGCCATGCTCGCCCAAACTGGGGAATTGGCCCGGGAAGCCGGGGTGGCCGTGGCCACTTGCATCCATCCGGCCGAGCAGATGCCGCATCCGGATGGCTGCTTTGACTTGGTCACCTGCCGGGTGGCCGCACACCATTTTTCCTGCCCGGCCTCGTTCGTGATGGAATCCGCACGGGTGTTGAAACCGGGGGGAAAACTGCTGCTGATTGATGGATCTGTGGAGGACGGGCAGCCGGAGGCGGAAGCCTGGATTCATGAGGTGGAGAAACTGCGTGACCCCTCGCACGGGCGCTTCCAGACGCCGCTGCGCTGGACGCATTTGTGCGGGCACGCGGGCTTGCGGGTGATTCACCGGGAGCTTCAGGCCATGAAGCAGCCGGACCTGGAATGGTATTTCGAAACCGCCGCCACTCTTCCGGAAAACCGCGCTGCGGTGAAAGAGCGGGTGCGCCAGGCTCCGCCGCAGGCCCGGGAGTTGTTCCGGATCAGCGAGGACGATGAAGGCAAAATCACCTGGTGGTGGCGGCGGCTTGTGCTGGTGGCGGCGAAGCTGTAAACCCTCGGTCATGCACCGCATGCTTTCCCCTGCCATTTTGCCTCTGGCCCTGGCCGCTCTCCTGGCGGCGGGCTGCTCCCCTGCGCCGGAAGTGCCGGCCCGGGCTGTTCCTCCGCCCCCGCAGCGCGGGAAAGAAGCCGTCCAGCACATCGTGCTCTGCTGGCTGAAATCCCCCGGAGATGCCATGGCTCGGGCGCAATTGATCGGCACCTCACTGGGGTTCAAGGACCTGCCCGGAGTGATCGACGTCACCGCCGGCCCGCCGCTGGCCTCGGAGCGGGCGGAGGTCGATGACAGTTTCGATGTCGCCATCGTCATGACCTTCCGGGATGAAGCAGCGCTGCGCGCCTATGAAACACACCCAGCGCACAAAGCCGCGGTGCAATCGGTGCTGCGCCCCCTGGTCGAGCGCGTGGTCATCTACGATGCCCAGGCGGGCCCATAGCCAAGTTCTGGAGTGCTCCGATCCTTTCGGAGCTTTGGGAGCGCCCGGAGGGCGGGGGTTGGTGGTGCAACCCGCGGGCATGATCCCCCAACCCCGTCGCTTCGCTCCGCCCAGAGCGGCGAAGAATCGCCGCACTCCAGAGCATCTTTGGCCGGGCCTGCCGTTGCGCACGGGGATGGCCTGGAGTAATTCTATGCCATGCGCGTTTTGGTGACCGGCGGGACGGGCTTTGTCGGGCGCGCGGTTGTTCAGGCACTGGCCGGGTGCGGGCACGAGGTGCGGGTGTTGGCGCGGCGTGCGGATCAGCCCTCCGCGCGGCAATTGGCGGAGTCCACTGGGTGTGTCTTGGTTCCGGGCAGCATCCTGGATGAAACCGCCCTGGCCGCGGCCTGTGCCGGGGTGGACGCCGTGGTGCATCTGGTGGGCATCATCTTGGAGCGTGGGCCGCAAACTTTTGCCCGCATCCACGTTGAAGGCACGCGCCGGGTGGTGGAGGCGTGCCGGACTGCCGGTGTCCGCCGCTTGCTGCACATGAGCGCGATCGGCACCCGTCCGCACGCGGTCTCTCCCTATCACCGCACCAAGTGGCAGGGGGAATGCGCGGTCCGGGAAAGCGGGTTGGACTGGACGATCTTCCGGCCCGCAGTGATTTATGGGCCGGGGGATGGATTCTGCCGGGTGCTGGCCCTGGGCATGAAGCCGCCCCTGCGCTGGCTGTCCCTGGGCCTCCAGCCCATGGTGGGCGAAGGAGATGTCCTGATCCAGCCGGTGCGGGTGGACGAGGTTGCCGGGGCGTTTGCCCGCGCGCTGGAGGTGCCTGCGGCCAGCGGGGCCACCTACGAGTTGGGCGGCCCGGCCCTGCCGTTCAAGGACTTGCTCCACTGTCTGGCGGCAGCCCATGGCACCCGCATCCATCCTGTCCCGGTGCCGCGGGAGCTGGCCTACGCCGGGGCCGCATTGATCGAGTGGCTGTCCCCTTGGAAAATCCCCACGCCCGGCCACCTGGCCATGTTGGAGGAAGACCAGCGGGTGGATGCCTCCCCGGCCCTGCGGGATTTGGGCTTCGATCCGCGCCCGTTTGCCCGGGGCTTGGACTACTTGCAGTGCGGCGGTGCGGAACAGCGGCAGCCCGGGGCACGCTCAGGCAGAGGCTGATTCCGGTCGCTCCTTTTTCCGTTCGATCACCCACGCGGCCAGGATGCCTGCTTCAAAGAGCAGATACATCGGCACGGCCATGGCCATCAGGGTGAAGGGATCAGAGGTGGGGGTGATGAGGGCGGAAAGCACCAGAATGACCACCACCGCATGGCGCCGGTGCGCGCGCAGCACGTCCGGGCCGATGAGGTTGAGCTTGGCCAGCACGGTGATGGCCAGGGGCAATTCAAAGGAAAGCCCGAAACCCACCAGCATCTGGAGGACGAAGCTGATGTATTCTTGATAGGGATACCGCGGTTCGGCGCCCAGCCAGCCGGCCCAATCGATGAAAAACACCATCGCCCGCGGCAGGACGATGAAATAGCAGAAGCAGACCCCGGAGAGAAAAAGCCCGATGGCGGCCGCGCAGCCGGGCAGCAGCAGGCGGCGCTCCTGGGGGTGGAGCGCCGGCATGACGAACTGGCCCAGGAAGACCAGGATGAAGGGAAGCGCAAAAATCAGCCCGCCGAAGAGCGCGGTCTGGAAGGTCAGCGTCATCGGATCGATGGGATTGAGGATGAAGAGGAAGTCATCCACGGAGATGCCGCGGTTTTCCAGGGCGGGGCGGAGGGGCTCGCGCATCAGGGCGAGCAGGTCCTTGGTATAAATGGCGGCGAGAGTGACGCCCACGGCCAGGGCGGCGATGCTTTTGAGCAGGCAGTTGCGCAATTCCTCCAGGTGGTCGAGGAAGGGCTTGGGCTCATCGTTCAGCATGACCAGAAAGCATGCCGCAAAATTGTCCCGCGCAAACAGGGAAGTGGGGTGCCCCGCCACCGCCTTTCGTTCTTTCCTGCCATGATCTGGAGTGCTCCGATCCTTTCGGAGCTTTGGGAGCGCCCGGAGGGCGGGGGAGGGGGCCGGGCCGTGCAGATGGGGATCCCCCCCCCGTCGCTCCGCTCCGCCCAGAGCGGCGAAAAATCGCCGCACTCCAGATTGCCCTCCTCCGCAGTCCCCGCGTGGCTGATCCCCGGCGTGCTTCCCATTGTGGGACTTTGGGGTAGGCTCGCTGATTCCATGTCTCCCTTGCTGCGTGTTTTTTCCCATGTGCGGAAGTATCCCGGATTTGCCGCGGGAACACTGGCCTGCGCGGTGTGCTCGACCCTGGCGGGCATGGCTTACCCCAAGCTGACCTCGTGGATCATCGACCACATCCTGGCCGGCGGCAGTGCGGCCACCTTGGCCTGGATGGTGGGCGGGGTGGCGGCGGCTTTCGCAGTGAGGGACGGGCTCAATGCCCTGCGCATCGTGCTCAACAACACGTTTGAGCAGAATGTCATCTTCGACCTGCGCAACGCGCTTTATCAAACACTCCAGCGCCTGCCGCTCGGCTGGTTCGACCACCGGGCCTCCGGTGACCTCATGACCTACGTGACCGAGGATGTGACCAACATGGAGCGCGTGCTGGTGGACGGCATCGAGCAGGGGGTGGTGGCGCTGCTGCAAATCGTGGGTGTGGGCGCGCTGATGTTTTGGATCAACCCCGGGCTGGCCCTGTGGGTGCTGCTGCCTATCCCGTTCATGCTGGCGGGGGCTGTGTGGTATACCACGACCGCCCACCAGCGTTACCGCCTGACCCGCAAAGCCACTTCGGCCATGAATGCGCTGCTTTTGGATAACCTGCAGGGCATGCTTCAGATCAAGTCGTTCGCCAGGGAAGGGCAGGAGGCGGAACGCTTTGCCGGACGTGCGGATGGCCTGCGCCAGGCCACGCTGAAGGTCATGGCTTCCTGGGCCCGCTACAGCCCGGCGATGAACTTCCTATCCTTCCTGGGCGTGGCGCTGGTGCTGGGCTTGGGCGGGCGGGAGGTGCTGCAGGGGGAAAGCGGCTTCACGGTGGGTCAACTGACGGGTTTCCTGCTCTATGTGGGCATGTTCTACGAGCCGGTGAACCGGCTGCATGGGTTGAACCAGCTTTTCCAAAGCGGACGGGCGGCAGCGGAGCGGGTTTATGCAATTTTGGACACGCCTGCCGAGCCTTCCCCGGAGGCTCCGCTTGCCCTGCCCCCGCTGCAAGGCCGCGCCCGGCGGGTGGAATTCCAGCAGGTCAGCTTTGAATACCAGGACGGGCGCCGCGTGCTCCAGGGCATCGATCTGGTGGCTGAAGCGGGGCAGACGATCGCGCTGGTCGGCCCTACCGGGGCGGGCAAGTCCTCTTTGGTCAAGCTGCTGCCGCGGTTTTATCCCTTGTTGGACGGGTGCATCCGGATCGACGGGGTGCCTCACGACCGTCTGGCGCTTGCCGAGCTGCGCTCGCAAATCGGGATTGTCACGCAGGAGCCGTTTCTCTTCAACACCACGGTCCGGGAAAATCTGCTTTTCGGGCGTCCGGGAGCGGAGGAAGGGGCTTTGTGGGAAGCGCTGGCCGCGGCCAACGCGGACGGCTTCGCCCGCAGGCTGCCGGAGGGCCTGGAGACGGTGGTGGGTGAGCGCGGGGTCAAGCTGAGCCAGGGGGAGAAGCAGCGGCTGTCGATTGCCCGCGCGCTGCTGATGGACCCGCCGATTTTGATCCTGGATGAAGCCACGGCCAGCGTGGATACGGAGACCGAGCGCCTGATCCAGGAAGCCTTGGACCGTCTGCTGCACGCCCGCACTTCTTTTGTCATCGCGCACCGGCTGTCCACCGTGCGGCGGGCGGACCTGGTCTGTGTGCTGCAGTCCGGCCAGATCACCGAGCGCGGGACGCATGCGGAACTGCTGGCCGCGGATGGGCTCTATGCCCGGCTGTGCCGCGCCCAGTCGGCTGGAACGATCGAGGATGCCCTGGCTGCAGGAATGGGATGAGCCTGCCTGCAGAGGAAAAACAAATGGCGACAGGCGCGGCGCCGCACGGCAAATTCACCGCATGCCTGGGGTGCAACGACCGGTCCCGATCGATCCGCCGCATTTGCTGATCACGGCCTCGGCGGGTTCGGGCAAGACCTGGAGGCTGAGCCGCCGGCTGGCGGCGCTGATTCTGGCCGGGGAGCCGCCGGAGGCGCTGGTGGCCCTGACCTTCACCCGCAAGGCGGCGGGGGAGTTTTTTGACGCGCTGCTGGGCCTGCTGGCGGGAGCGGCAGGCGATCCCGCGGCGGCACGGCGGCTGGCAGCGGAGTTGGGCGGGGGGCCCCAGAGCCCGGAAGGCTACCTGCCCTATTTGCGCAGGCTCGCGGGTGAAATCCACCGCCTGCAATTCACCACCATCGACAGCTTCTTCCACCGGATCGTGGCGGGCTTTCCCCTGGAGCTGGGCTTGAACGGGGATTTTGCCCTGATGGACGGATTCGCCGCCCAGCGGGCTCAGGCATCCGTGCTGGAGGAACTGCTGCGCCGGGACGCCCCCGGAGCCCAGGCCCGCCGGCAATTTCTGGAAAATTTCAAGCTGGCCACCTACGGCCAGGAGCAGAAGTTCGCCGCGTCCGAGGTGGTGGCCTTTGTCGATGAACTCTATCCACTCTATCTGGACGCGCCGCACCGGGCGGCCTGGGCCGGGGAAGACTGCCCGCTGGCCCTGCCGAAGGAGAAGCCGGGGGCGGCCGCGGCGCTTTGGGAGGAGGCGGGCCGCCTGCTGCCTGCCGCCGGGGCGGATGAGGAACGGATGGAGCTGTGGGAGGAGGCCGGAGCCTACCTGAGGGACTGGCAGCCGGGCGCGGTGCCCCCGGCGCGGATTGCCGAGACGATCCGGGAGAACATCCTGGAGGCAGTGGATGCGCCCGAGGGGAGTTGCGGGGAATTTTCACTGAACCGGAAGAAAATCCGCCCGGATGCGGCCCTGGGGCGGGCGCTGCACGGACTGGCAGCCCTTTGGGCAGGCCGGGTGATGCGGGCCTGCCTCCAGCGCACCCGCGGCACCGCGCGCATTCTCGAGGCCTATCATGCGGCATATGATGAGAAAGTGCGCCGCACCGGGCGCCTGGTCTTCGACGACCTTCCGCGGATCATCGGCGCGGCGGGAGAAGGCGGGCTGGCGCGGCTGGATGTCGATTACCGGCTGGATGCGCGCTTCCGCCACTGGCTGCTGGATGAATTCCAGGACACCAGCCGGACGCAATGGGCGGTGCTGGAAAACCTCATCGATGAAGCGGTCCAGGACCCGGAGGGGCGGCGGACCTTTTTCTGCGTGGGCGACCGCAAGCAGTCGATTTATGCCTGGCGCGGCGGCGACCACCGGCTTTTCGATGAATTGAAAGGGAAATACGGCGCGCATCTGGGCACGGAAAGCCTGCGGCGGACATTCCGCTGTTCCGGAGCAGTGGTGGAGATGGTCAACCGCATCATGGGCCGAAAGGGCCTGGACGGGGTGCTGGGAGCCGGAGCGGCGGCCTGGGAAAAGGGCTGGGAAGCGCATGAGTCCGCGCGTCCGGGAACCGGATTCGCGGCCTATGTGGAGGCCGAAGAGGGGGACACCGAGGGGGTGCCGGAACGGCACCGGCTGATTGCCGAGCTGATCGGGGATGCCCATCCCGCAGAACGGGGCTGGAGCTGCGCGGTGCTGGTCTATTCCAATGATGAAGCCCGGGCTGTGGCCGATGTCCTGCGGGCCGCGCTGCGCCTGCCGGTGGTGCTGGAGGGCGAGGTGCGCCCCGCGCTCGACAACACCCTCGGCATCGGCCTGCTGGCCTGGGCCCGGGCACTGGCCCACCCGGCCGACACACTGGCGGAGGGCTGGATGCTTGCCTCCGCCGCAGGGCCCTGGCTGCGCCAGGCCGGGGATTGGCGTGCACGTGCCCTGGCGGCGATCCACCGGCGGGGACTGCTGGAAGCCGGGCGGGAGTGGATGGAGGTGCTGGTGGAAAAAGGCGATGACCGGTTTTTGGAGCGCCGCCGGGCGGAGCTGCTGCGGGCGCTGCGCCAGTTCCAGGAGCAAGGCGGGCGGGACCCGGGGGAACTGGAGGATTTTTTGCGGCATCACGCGCTGAAAGCGCCGGCTGCACCGGGCTCGGTCCAGGTGATGACGATCCACAAGGCCAAGGGCCTGGGCTTTGACCTGGTGGTGCTGACGGAACTGGTGCGCCCGAACCACGGATTCAACCGGCGCCGGGAGGGGCCGCTGGTGGCGCGGGATGGGCGCGGCCGGGTGCGCTGGATTTGTGAGGCCCCGCCCAAAGCCTGCCTGCCCTTTTTCCCGGAGCTGGCCGGGCCGGCCGCGGAAGCGGAGGCGGAAAATGTGCACGAGCAGCTTTGCCTGCTCTACGTGGGCCTGACCCGGGCCAAGGAGGCGCTCTATGTCGTGGGCTCGCAAAAAATGCCTGCAGGCACGCAAATCCATGCGCAGCATGTGGTCCGGCAGGCTTTGGAGGGAATTTCCGGAACCCGGCTCCGCTGCGGAGCGGAGGCCGTGGCGGCCTTCGGGTCCGAGGAGGCGCTCCCGGCAAAGAAGGCCGGACCCGCCGCCAGGCCCTGGGCTGTCCCGGAGTTGGATTTTCCCAGCCCGTTAGGGCTGGAGCGTGCGGCCCATCCGCCGCTGTCCCGCGGCGGTGAACCGGCTCCGGGTCCGGCCTGGGGCGGCTCGGAGGCCCTGCGGGAGGCCAAGGCCCGGGGGGTGAAGGTGCACGGGGTGCTGGCCCGGATCGAGCGGGCGGTGCCGGCGGTGCTGGCCGCACTGGAAAAGGAAGTGGGTGGTGATGAAGCCGGACGCGAGGCGCTGGCCTGCGCCCGGGCGGCGGCGCTGAAGGACATTTTCCTGCCGCCGGAGGATGTGGTGGTCTGGCGGGAAAAGGCCTTCCAATGCGTGCTGGAGGCCGGTCCGGCTTCAGGGGTGCTGGACCGTGTCTTGTTGTGGCCGGACGGGGCGGGCGGATGGCGCCAGGCGGTGGTGGTGGACTTCAAGACCGACCGGATCGATCCTCTGGAGCTGCCGGTTCTGGCGGAAAGGCACCGGGAGCAGATGCTGGGCTACCGCGCCGCCCTGGCGCGGCTGCTGGATGTGGACCCCCTGCAGGTCCGCTGCCGGGTGGCTTCCACCGTGCTGCGCGAGGCGGTGGAGGTCCGTGAAAAAAGTTAGGCCGTGGGCGGAAAGCGGAGGATGTCGCGGTCGTCGATGGCGATGGAGAGGCGGGTGCCTTCGGCATGGTATTCGGGCAGCCAGGCTTTGACTTCCTCGCCAGTGTCCAGCCGGAGAGTGGCCTGGTTTTTGCTGCCGAGGTAGGCGGAGTAGATGACGGTGCCGGTGAGGCCGGAGGGTTCCAGGCGGACTTTCTCCGGGCGGAAAGCGGCGTGGCCGCCGGCGGGGGCGCCGAGTTTTTCAGCCAGCGGTGTGCCTGAGGGGAAGAGGTTGATCTCGCCGATGAACGAGGCGACGAAGGGGGTGGCGGGCTGGTTGTAGATTTCCTGGGGGGTGCCGATCTGCTCGATGCGCCCGGCATTCATGACGGCGATGCGCCCGGCCAGGGAAAGGGCTTCTTCCTGGTCGTGGGTGACATAGACGCTGGTGATGCGGGACTGGGCGTGGAGGCGCTTGATTTCATCGCGCATTTCCAGGCGGAGCTTGGCATCGAGGTTGCAGAGGGGTTCATCGAAGAGGAGGAGGGCGGGGCGGACGACGAGGGCGCGGGCAAGGGCGACGCGCTGCTGCTGGCCGCCGGAGAGGGAGGCGGGCTTGCGGGCGGCCAGGTGGTCCATTTTGACCTGGGCCAGGGCGGCCTGGACGCGCTCCTGGAGTTCGGCGGCGGGGGTGTGGCGGACGCGGAGGCCGTAGGCGACGTTTTCAAAGACGCTGAGGTGGGGCCAGACGGCGTAATTCTGGAAGACGAGTGCGGTGTTGCGGAGGTGGGGCGGGGTGCCGTTGATGCGCTTGTCCCCGAAGAGGATGTCACCCTCCTCGGGATCGTAGAATCCGGCGAGCATGCGCAGGAGGGTGGTCTTGCCGCAGCCTGAAGCGCCGAGGAGAAAGAACATCTCGCCGGAGTTGATCTGGAGATCGACGTGGTTGACGACGGTGGTGGCGCCGAAGCGCTTGACGATGCCGCGGAGGGTGATGTTCATGCCGGGGGGGGAGGATGGTGCGGTTTGGGTGTTAGTTATCCGGGGGCAGGGCGGCCTGCCGGGCGAGGGCTTGGTAGCGCTGGACGGAGCGGCGCATCCATTCGTTTTCCAGCCGGCGGGCGCGGATTTTATCGCTGCGCCAGACGGCGGCCAGCTCCAGGGCTTCCGCTTCGCTGGCCAGGGGACGGTCGAATTCCGCCAGGAGCGCGGGGCGGCGGGCGGGCGGGGCGCGGTGGATGGCGGCCCAGGCGCGGCGGAGGTGGGTGTGGACGTCGATGACGCCCATGCCGATGAGGGAGTTGACCACGCCCCAGCGGCGGCTGCCCACCGGGGTGTTGTAGCGGAAGGGGTAATCGATGGCGAAGGGGTTGAGGGGGACAAGGAGCTGGGAAAGGTCACCCTCATAATCGCGGGGGAGGATTCCCATGCGGCTGATGCCGAAGCGGACGGCACCACCGGGGGTGCCGGTGGGGCGCATCCAAAGGGCCTGGCCTTCCGGACCCATGACGAAGTCCAGGAAGGCCTGGGCGACATCGAGATTGGGAGCGCCTTTGAGGATGGCGATGCCGTCCGGGTTGATGACGGAGACGCCGCGGGGGATGGAGAAGCGGACGTCCTCTTTGCCGATGAAGGCCTGCTGGGTCATGCCGTTGATGTCGATGGAGACGGCGTAGGCGGCATCGCCGACAGAGACTTCCTTGGTGGGAGCGGAGCTGGATTGGAGGAAGGATTTGACGTTGCCGCTCATGCGGTGAATGACCTGCCAGCCTTTGTCCCAGCCGTAAGCCTGGAGGATGATCTCGTAGATCATGTGGACGCTGCCGCTTTTGCGCGGATCGGCGGAGCTGACCCAGCCATCGAGGTCCGGATGGCCCAGGTCTTCCCAGGTTTCGACCGCGGGGAGGCCGACGAGGCGGGTGACCCGGCGGTTTTCCAGGATGCCGAAGGAGGAAAGGGCGGCGCCGTAGAAGGCGTAGTCCGGGTCCACGATGACAAAGCCGCCGATGGCCGGGGGGATGGCGGCAAGCAGGGTGTCCGGGAGTTTGTAAGGATGGAGCTGGCCCTTGGTTTTCTGGCTCTCGTAGGGATCGATGCCGCCGCCGAAAAAGACATCGATGCCGGAGGTGGCCGGGGTGGCCTGGTAGGTGGCGTCGAGGGCCTTTTCAATTTGTGAGGTGCCGCCCAAATCGCGCCAGCGGACCTGGACGGACTGGCCGGTGCGCTGCCGGTAGTGTTCGGCAAAGGCGCGCCCGAATTCGTATTGAATGCCTTCCCAGTGGGGCGAGACGATGATCAGCTCGCGCTGTGCGTGACACGGGTTTGTCACAAGCGCCGCAAGGCCCGCGGCCAGGAGGAGGCGGCACGCGATGCCCGGGGTGGAAGGCATGCGGATGTCATGCCCCAAGGCTGGGGCCGGAACAAGGGAAAAAACGGATGAATCAGGCGAAGTCTGCCACCCAGTGCAGCAGGCGCCCGCAGTTCTCGCAGGCGAAGAGGCCAGTGCCGCCCTTCACGCTGAGCACGGTCTGGTGGGTGAGGGTCATGTGGCAGCCCCCGCAGGTGGTGCCATGTTCAATGGGGACAAGGGCGATGTCTCCCTTGCTTTGGAGGATGCGGCGGTAGCGGGAGAGGGAGGGGGCCTCGATGCCGGCTTCCAGGGACTGGACCTCGGACAGGAGTTCGGTGTGGCGGCGGTTGAGTTCGGCCAGCCGGGTGGCCAGCTCTGCTTTGCGCGTGGAGGCGGCTTGTTCGAATTCTTTGACGTGGACGGACTCGGCGGCGACTTCTTTTTGGGCGGCTTCGTAGGCCTCCATCAGTTCGATCTGGCGGTCTTCCAGAGCGGAAATATCGCCACGGGCACGTTCGATCTCGTGGCCCAGAGCCTGGTATTCGTCATTCTTTTTGGTCTGGAGCTGCTGGGTGGAATACTTGGCGATTTTTTCACGCAGGGCGGCGGCCTGGTTTTCAAGATCACGGCGCTGCGCCTCGATCTGCTTGGCCCGGAGTTTGAGTTCTTCGAATTTGCGGGATTGGTGGGCGAGGCGGTCGGCGGTGGCTTTTTCCTCCGCGGGGAGGAGCTTGAGATCGTGGAGGACCTTGCGCAGTTTGATGTCGCGGTCCTGGAGGATGAGGAGCTGCTCCAGTGGGGAAGCCATGGCCGTTACCGTAAGCCCTGGGACGCACGGGGCGAGGTTTTTTTCGGTGGTTGAAGAAAGGGTTGGGCTGGGGTAGTGTTTTCCTATGAGTCGGGTGATTCGATTGGAAGAGTGGCTTGCCCTGGAGCCGGAGCGGCGCGCAGTTGCGGAAAAAGTCGGACTTGTGCGGCGGCGGCCTTTGGACCAGCAGATCACCAAATCCCGGGCCAAGCGGGCTTTACTGAAAGCAATGTATGGACCCTACGGACAGCCTGGCCGCACGACTGCTCAGGATTAAAACAGCGGTCCGGGTCAGCGAAGCATTTCGTGTCCTGGGTTATCGGGCGGTGCAATACGGAGGGGCCACCGTGGAATTTTATACTTCGGGCCTCTATGCCACGGGCGATGTGGACATTGGATTTATTGGCCGCGCGCCGTCACTGGAAACAAAGAACCAGGTCATGGAATCACTGGGATGCCGGCAAGGAGTGAGGCTTTACAATCTGGACGGGGTGATTGTTGATCTGGGTGGGGAGGCCGAACTGTTTTCTACCCAAACGCGCGAATTGGTAACAGAGGATGGTTCAATCATTTTGGAGGCAGCTGAAGAAAGTGGCGCAGCGTTTGCTGATGGCAGTCTATCCTCAAGCCGACCCGGATCAATGGAAGGCCGCAGAACACCTCATTTCCCAGTCTTTGGCGGGCCATTTGGATTTGGATTGGCGGGAAGTGCTCCGCCTGGTGCGGCTTCCGGGATTCCGGGTGGAGAAGGAATTGCGGCAACTGGTGGATGAATGCGCGGCACGCCTGGGCGTGGCCAAGCCTTCAGGATTTTGAGAGGAGCTTTTCCGCGTATTTCGCCAGAAGGTCGTATTCCAAGTTGACGCGGCTGCCCACGCTGCGGTCGGCTAGGGTGGTGGCGGAGCGGGTGTGGGGAATGATCCAAACATTGAAACGGCGGCCCGTGACTTTGCCGACGGTCAGGCTGATCCCGTCGATGGCAATGGCGCCTTTGGGGACGAGGTAGCGCTGCCCGCCCTCCGGCACTTCGACTTCCAGAACCCAGTCCGAGCCTTCGGGTTCCCAGCGCGTGATGGTGCCGGTGCCGTCCACATGGCCGGTGACGAAGTGGCCGCCGAGGCGGGCGTCGGCGCGGAGGGAGCGCTCCAGGTTGACGCGGTCGCCGGGGCGCAGGTCCAGCAGGTTGGTGGCGCGGCGGGTTTCTTCCAGGAGGTCAAAGGTCAGGCGCGCGCCGTCGATGGTCACGACGGTCAGGCAGCAGCCGTTGTTGGCGATGCTGTCCCCCAGGGCGGCACCTTGGGAGGCGAGGGGGGCCTCGACGGTGTAGCGGCAGCCGCGGGAGTGGGGTTCGACCGAGACAACCCGGCCGGCTTCTTCGATGATTCCGGTGAACATAGAGTTTGAGTAGTTAGTTTGAATTGACGGCGTCCACCAAGCCCTCAATCTTCAAATCGGGGCCCAGGGCGGTGAGGCGGGGGTGGTGGAGGGGGAGGGCGCGGAAGGCGTCGGCTTGGACCAGGCGGCGGTCGTTGCCGAAGTGCATGGGGGCGTAATAAATGACCGATTCGTGGATGAGGCCGCGGCGGGCGAGATCGTTGAGCACTGCACCGCCGCCTTCCACGAGGAGGGTGAGGACGCCGCGGGCGCCGAGGTCGCGGAGGATGTGGGGCCAGGCTTGCTTGCGATAGACCAAGGTGCGGGCGCGGTATTCATCGGAGAAAAGTCGGAAGTGGCCGGGGAGGGTGCCGGAGCGGGTGACGACCACGCGCCAGGGCTGGGCGCGCCCGGTGGTGTTGCGCACGCCACGGACGGTGAGACGCGGGTTGTCGGCCCGGACGGTGCCGGCCCCGACAAGGATGGCTTCACAGGTGGCGCGGAGGCGGTGGACATCCCGCAGGGCGGTGGGAGAGGTGAGGTTTTGCAGGCCGTCGGAGCGGGTGAGTTTGCCGTCGAGGGACATGGCGGCTTTGCCGATGATCCAGGGAGTGCCGGTGGTGATCCAGTGGTTGAAGGCGCGGTTGAGGAAGGTGGCCTCGCGGCGGAGGATGCCGGTGGTGACTTCGACCCCCGCCTGGCGAAGAAGGCGGTAGGCGCGCCCGGCGTGGGCGGGGTTGGGATCGGTGGCGGCCACGACCACGCGGGCGATGCCAGCGCGGAGGATGGCTTCGGTGCAGGGTGGGGTGCGTCCGTGGGTGCAGCAGGGTTCTAGGGTGACGTAGAGGGTGGCGCCGCGGGCATCGTGGCCCGCGCGGGCAGTGGCGCGCAGGGCTTCGATTTCCGCGTGCGGTTTCCCGGCTTGGCGGTGCCAGCCCTCGCCCAGCACACGGCCCTGGCGGACGAGGACGGCGCCGACGCAGGGATTGGGGCTGGTGCGGCCCTGCCCGCGGGCGGCGAGGGCGAGGGCCCGGCGCATCCAGTGGGAGTCATCGGGAAGCCGGGGCATGCCCTATCTGAGCAGCGGGAGCGGGGGGAAGGCAAGAATGTGCTCGCGGCTTGGCGGGGCTGGGTTATAGATAGTAATGCTTGCAACGCCGCCCACATGCACAGGCGCCGGAAGGATTGGGGGATCCTGAGCATCTCCAGGAACTTCCGCGCCGCACCGTGGTGGTGCACTACCCAGACGCCGTGCCTTCTTCCCCTTCAGCTTCCGCCCAGGCCATCCCGGTTGAATACCTGATTGGGCTGAACAACCATCCGCGCGGCCCCTTCAGCCTGGAAGACCTGGCGCTCCTGGCGCGGTCGGGAGTGGTCAACGCCAAGACACGGGTGATGGCCCAGGGCTGGGATGACTGGATGGCGGTGGAAAAAGTGCCGGAGTTGAGCGCGTTGCTGGCGGTGGTTCCGGCCCAGCCGGCGGCTCCGGAGGGGGGATCGGCGGCGGCCAACCAGGCACTGCAGCAGATCGCCGCGCGGGTGGAGAAGCTCCAGGCCGGCGTGCTCGCCCTGGCGAAGGATTTGGAACTGCGCACCGAGGTGTTGAAAGATGGCCAGAAGATTTCTGTGGAAGCGGTGGCCGACGGCCAGGGGGTGATCCAGTCCGCGCTGCAAGAATTCCGCAACGCCGAAGCAGCCCGCAAGGAAACCCTGGCCCAGCAGCTGGCCGAACTGGAACTCCGCCTGGCTAAGACGATCCGGGACCAGAGCGTGGCCGCCGCCAGCGAGACAGAGGCCAAGCTGCGGGCACTGGCCCAGGCGGTGGCACTGGTTCCAGACAGCGCCCGCCAGGGCCTGGCCGAGCTGCAGGAGGAAATCCGGGCCGTGCAGGAACGCCTGGGCCAAAGCGCAGCCCGCCAGCAAGCCTTGGAGCAAACCGTTGCCGATGCCCTGGCCCGCATCCCCCAGGAGCTGCAAAAGGAATTGCAAAAAGAAACCGCCCGCCTCGGGGCAACTCTGGAGGGATCAAAGCAGGCGGAAGCCGATGCCCGGCGCGCCGCGGAGGAAAAATCCGCCGCGGAGTTCACCGGGCTGCGCGGGGCGGTGGCCCAGCTAGCCACCCAACTGAAAGAGTCCCAGGACAAAGCCTCCGCATGGGAAACGGCACTCACCGCGCAAATCCAGGATGCCGGCAAAGCCGAGTCCGCCCGCCGCCACGCCTTCGATCAAGAACTCGAACTCAAAATCACCGGACGCCTGGCGGACCTCGAGTCCGCCCAGAAAGCCGCTGCCGTCCAGGCCGATGCCGCGGCCACCCAGGAACGCGAAGCCCTCGCTTCCTGGCTGGAGGGACTGGAGGAATCCCTCGCCCAACTGCGGCAGGAAGGCGATGCCCAGCGCAAGGAAAACGCCGCCCGGGCCGACGGCCTGGACCGCCGCCTGGCCGAATTCGAGTCCGCCAGCAACCAGCGCGCCGATGTCTTCCTCCAGCATATTTCGGGATGGGAGGCGGCCCTGGCCGAGCGATTCAAACCCGTGCTGGCGGAAATCCAGGCCACACCCGGACGCCTGGACGGCCAGTTTGCCCGGATCGAGCAATCTGCGGAGGCCACCGCCGCCGCACAAAACGCGCTCAAGTCCTGGATGGAAGAGACACTGGCCCGCCACCAGGCCGCGCTGGAGCAATTCGCCGCCCAGGGGTCCGAGCTCCGCAGCCTGGTGGAAGCCCGGCTCAAAGATATCGAGGACAACGCGCTGGAACGCCAGACCATCCTCCTGGCGGCGGCGGATGAGAGCAAAGCCGGGGCCGACCGCATCATCCGGCATGTGCAGGAGACCTTTGCACTGGCGAAAGAAGATACCCTGGCCCTGCGTGGGGAATCCGCCGCCCTCGCCTCACAACTGGAGGCCTTCCGGGCGGAAGCCCTGCGGCAGCTGGCCGAGGCCCGGGAGGCCGCCGCCGCCGGCACCCGCGAGGTCCAGGAAGGCCTGGCCATCCGGCTGGAAGCAGTGCGCCTGGCGGTCCAAACCGGAGCCGCCGACACCCTCCAAAAAGTCATGGAGCGCTCCGGGGCGCTGGAACAGGCCGCCGCCGCCTGGGAGCAGCGCCTCAAAGACGAACTGGCCGCCCGGCTCGACGCCCTCTCCGCGGACATCCACGGCGGTCAGGAAAAAATCAGCGCCACCGCTTCCGGGCTGGCCGCGGGCCTCGCCGCCCTGCGGGAAAGCAGCGCCCAGGCCCAGTCCGCCCAGCAAAAACAGATGGCGGAAGCCTTGCAAGCCGCTGCCCAGTCTGCGGACAAGCGCGCCAGCCAGGCCGCAGAAAGCCTGCAAAAGCATTTCCAAAAACTCCAGGACGATGTCCGCGGCCTTTCTTCGGACGTGCTGCGCCTGGCCGAAGAACAAGGCGTGTTCCTGCGGGACGCCCTGGCCAAGGCCGGATTCGAGGCTGCGGCGCGCGGCGAGGCCGCCTCCAGCCTGGCCCGGGAACTGGCCGCCCAGCAGGAAGAACGCACCCGCGGCCTGCTGGAAGCCCAGGCCGCCGAAGCCCGCCAACTGGCTGAAGCCACCGCCTCCAGCCAGGAAACCCTGGCCCAGTCCGTGGCCAACCTCGGCGCCTGGAGCGAGACCCTCCACGATCAGATCGATGCCGCCCAGACCGCCCTGGCCGATGCCGTGGCCGCCCTGCGCACCGCCCTCGAGCACAGCGGGCGCCAGCAGGCCGAGGCCCTCCAGGCGGCACTGGCCCGCATGGCCTCTGACACCGCCGCCTCCCTCCAAGCGGGTGGCGAAGACGCCCGTGCCGCCGCCGCGCAAATTTCCAAACAAATCCACCAGGAAACCACCGCCGTTGCCCAGGCCCTCCAGCGGCAGATCGAAGACACCGCGGCCGAGCTGCGCGTCCGTTCCAGCGAGGAGAAAACCGCCCGCGACCAGGCCGTGAGCCTGCAATCCGCCGCCCTGGCCGACCTCAAAGAAAGCCTCTCCGGCCTGGCTGCCGAATCCCGCAAGCGCCTGGAAGGCGAGGCCAAAGCCCGGGAGAAATCCGCCGCCCAGCTGCACGATGCCCTGGCCGCCTTCCGCGCCGCCATCGAGCAGGCCGTGCAGCAGAGCGGCGTCGAGGGCGGCAGCCGCATGCAAGGCCTTCAGGAAACCATCACCCTGGCCCTGGGGCGCCACCAGGAAGCGGTGCGCACCGAGCTGGATGCGCTTCAATCCCTCGTCCGTGAGGAAATGGCCTCCGGCTGGGCCAAGCGCTGGACCGTGCTGGCCTCCGATCTGGCCGCCCTGCGCGAGTCCGCCGCCGAGCGCCAGCAAGCACTCGCCCGTTCCCTAACCGAGCTGGAAGGCCGCCTGCCCGCCGCCGCCGCCGGCCAGGCCAAACCCATGCTCGATGCCCTGGCCCAGCGCCTGGGACAGATCGAGCAGGCCCTGGCCGCCCAGGAAAAGCGCCTGGGCGAGGCCCGCGCCGCCTCCGAGAAAGAAATCGCCCTCCAATTCGGCATGCAGCAGCGGCTCTTCGACCAAATTCTGGGCACGCTGCAAAAGGACGTGGCCCAGGGCTTTCTGGCGCGCGTGGAAGCGCTGCAGGCGGATGTGGAAACGCTGCGCCAGCAGGCGCCGGAAACCCGCGATGCGCTGGCCCGCTCGATCCAGGAATCCGTGGCCCGGCTACCCGACCTCCTGGCCGAGTCCTACCGCGTGACCAACAACGTGCTGCAAAAGCAGATCGCGGAACTGGCCCAGGAAATCGGTGCCGCCACCCAGATGGTGGAAAAAAGCACGCAGACCCTGGCCAAAGCCGGGGCGGAACACCGGGCCTCCCTGGAGGAGTCTTCCGAGGCCGCCCGCCAGCAGGGAGCCGCCGCCCTGCGCGAGGCGCGCGACCAGGTGCAGGCCTTTTACAACAGCCTATTGGAGCAACTGAAGGCCTGGCAGGCCGAGCAGAGCAAGGTGATCAACCTGGCCGCCTCGCTCATCGCGGAAACCCAGGGCGCGTCTCCGGCCGGTGGTTCGTCTGCTCCTGGCGGTGCGAAGCCGGATGCCCTGGCCAAGCCGCCGGCCGGCCTGGCCACTGGGAAAAAGTAGCCCCCAATCCTCTTGAGTAGGACATTCTTATCTCCCCGTCCCGGGGAAGCGGAGGGCATGAGGACAGGACATAGGTTACAGGTTTAAGGACAGGACCTTGTTGACAGTTTTCTTTGAGCTAAGAGCTTTGCGGGGCGCATGCTGGCCTTGTCCTGGGGATGAAGAGTGCCGATGTCTTCATCGTATTGAATGACTTCTTCAGGACTGCACAGCCTGCTTCGCCCGCCCCTGCTTTTCCACCAGGTCGCCCTCGACAAACTGGTGGATCAGCCCGGAAATGAGCGACTGATAGGGAACGCCCCTGGCAGCGGCCACCCGCTGGATGCCCACCATGTCATGATCGGACAAGCGGATGTTGATCCGCCGGTCCTTTTTGAAGGTGTTCTCCGCCGCAGCCTTCAACTGCCGGAGCAGGGCCTGGTCCGGCTTGCGGAGCCTTAGCCTGTTCTGTTCGTAATGGGCTTCGATTTCCCGCTCTGCTTTGCTCAGTTTCATGCGTCGTTTCCTTGTTGATAATCTTTGGCCGCTTTCCTGCTGGAGATGATGGTCACCAACCAGATGGCATCTTCCCGGATTTCAAAGGGAACGACGTAAACGTAGTCCCCAACCACTACGAAGAAGAGCTGTTGGCCGGGAGAGCGGGTTTGGTCGGGATGCGGGGCGACTCTCCAGACATCCCCCCGGCCCAAATGCACAATGATGGCTTCGAACGATATCCCGCGGGTCGCTTTAAGCAGTTCATTCTTTTTCGGGTCCCAATCATAGCGCACTCATCAAGTATGCCTTTAAGGCACACGCAGGCAAGCCCGTCATATTTCGGGGCGCCACTTATCGAGGGGAGTGGAGGAGTGGGCAGAAAGGGGGGTGTAATCAAGAAATGTAGCACAGTCATTCTTGCCTGTGGGTTTGGGACACAGGCAAGAATGCCCAATACCGTTAACTTAGCCGGGGTTGTAGGGGAAGCGCGCCGCTTCCCCGGGACGCGGAGCGCGTCCCCTACAGGAGAAAGGCCCCCGAGGTTGCCAACCTGCCCCATCCCATCAGGTGCAAAGTTAACGGTATTGGGCAAGAATGCCTGTGCTACGCTCCGAAACGCCCCTCCCTTGCTGCCAAACGTGATCACTCCCCAGAGAGGCGGCTCCCTGGCCTGCGCTCCGACGACCCAAAGGCGTATGCCCGAGGTGCGGGCTCGTTTGAATTTGGGGGCTGGCGGAAGCCTATGTTCGGGTGCGCTTTTCGAAGCGTGAATAACGCCAGCTCGCGACGCCTGTCGGAGTTCGGTTTTCCGCTGCGCGCCCCTATGCTCTCCCCATTTTTTGGCGGGTTTTCTGCTTTGTGTGCACAAACGCCTTCGCTTCCTTTGCGTCTTCTGTTCTCCATTTCCGGGAGATGGCGGACGGGGGATCAGGCTTTGAAGAGCTGGCCCATTTTCTGGCCGAGGAGCTTGGAGGCGAGGGCGAGGGAGGCGGCAAGGAGGAGCATGGCCAGGACGCCGAGGGCGCAGGCGACGGATGGGGCGGTGGGGGTGATGCGGCCCATGAGCATGTAGATGGCTTTGGTCACGGGGTAGAAGGCCGATTCCTGGGCCAGGATCATGCCGCTGCTGACATCAAGCATGGCGAAGGAGAAGGTCAGAATGGTTCCGGCGATGAGGTTGGCGCTGAGGAGGGGCAGGCTGATTTTCCAAAGCGTGCGCAGGGGGCCGGCTCCCAGGTTGGCGGAGGCTTCTTCCAGGGAGACATGGGTTTGCTGGAAGCCGGCGTAGGCCGCCCGCACGATGTAAGGCAGGCGGTTGACGGCGTAGGCGATGACGAGGATGAGGGTGGGGTTCTGGCGCGGGTCGATCCACCCTAAGCTGTCGAAAGGCGGACGGCTGAAGGCGGTGAAGTAGGCAAAGGCCAGGACCAGCCCGGGCAGGGCCAGGGGGAGCATGGCGACGACATCCAGGAGGTCTTTGCCGCGGAAGGATTCACGGGCCAGGAGGTAGGCGATGCCGAAGCCCAGGCCCAGGTCGAAGAGCGCGGACAGGGTGGCGTAGAGCAGCGAATTTTGGATGCTGATGGATGTCAGATCGTTGGAGAAGACCTCGGCGTAGTAGGCGGTGGACCATTCTCCGGGCAGGACGGTGAAGAACCAGCGGGCGGCGAACGATTGGAGGATGACGCCGAGGTGGGGAAGGATGGAGATGGTGAGGAGCAGGCCGACAGCGGCGGCGGCGGCCAGGCCGGCCCAGGCAGGGAGGCGGACGGCGTCATCGTAGGTCGCGCTGCGGGCGAGCATGGCGTAGTTGCCTTCACCCAGTTTTTTGCCCAGGAGGAAAAAGGCGGCGACGAGGACGAGGGTGAGGACAACGAGGGCGTAGCCGAGTGGGTTGTCGGCCTGGGTGACGAGGTTGAAAATCTGGGTGGGGATGGTGGTTTGGAAATCGAACATCAGGGGAACGCCGAGGTCGGTGAAGGCGGAGACAAAGACGATGGAGGAGCCGGCGAAGATGCCGGGGAGGGCGAGGGGGAGGGTGATGGTGCGGAAGATGCGCCCGGAGGTGGCGCCGAGGTTTTGCGCGGCATCGCGCAGGGAGGGGTCCAGGTTGGCCAGGGCGGCCTGGACGCTGAGGAACATGATGGGGTAGAGGTGCAGGACCTCGAGGAGGATGATGCCGGCGAAGCCGCCCTGGCCAAACCAGTCGGGCGGGTTGCGGAGGTCCACGAGGCCGAACTCGGCCAGGATGAGGTTGAGGCTGCCGAAGCGGGCAAAGCACTGCTTGAGGCCGATGGCGCCGACGAAGGGGGGGAGGATGAGGGGCAGGAGGATGGCGGTGCTGAAGAGGGTTTTTCCGGGGAAGCGGCAGCGCAGGAAAAGGAGGGCCAGGGGCAGGGCGATGGCCAGGCAGAAGAAGGTGGTCCAGCAGGCGATGAGCAGGCTGTTGAAGAAGCACTCCCGGTAGAAGGGGTTTTCGAAGATGATGCGGAAGTATTCCAGGGTGAAGCGGGTGCCGCCCTCCGGGCTGTCCACGAAGAAGGCGCCACCGAGGAGGTAGGTAAGGGGGTAAAGGAGGAAGAGGCCGAAGAAGACGGCCAGGAACGGCAGCAGGAGTTTCTTCATGCGTGCGGGGGGCTGCCTCCCACGCTGGGCGGGCGGCCGGGCGGTTTCAAACGCAAAAGGCCCGGTGGCAGGCGGGTCGCGCAAATGTAACAGGGGATCAGCGGGTGGCGGCGGGGCGGTGGCGGGCGAGGGGGTGGCCGGGAGCCTGGGTGCTGGAGCGGACGATGAGTTCCACGGGGAGGACTTTGCCTTTCATGGGATCGGTGCCGCCGCGGGCCCGGTGCCAGATGTGGAAGGCCTCGCGCCCGAGGTCCACCTGGGGATGGCGGATGGTGGTGAGGGGGGAGGCGAGGTTGGCGGCGAGGAGGCCATCGCCAAAGCCGATGATGGAGGCATCCCCGGGGATGTCGTAGCCCTGGCGGGTGAGAATCTCGCTGGCGCCGATGGCGACGGCATCGCTGGCGCAGATGACGGCGGTGAAGGGCACTTCCTCGGCGAGGGCGCGGGCCATGGCCTGCTTGCCGGACTCGATGTCCAAGCCGGCGAGGAAGGCGTGGCTGTCCCGGAAGGGGATGCCGGCCTGTTCGAGGGCGCGGCGGCAGCCGGTGAGGTGTTCGGCGGCGGCGCTGACGGTGGGCGGGCCGGAGAGATAGACGATGTCACGGTGGCCGAGGCCAGCCAGGTGCTGGGCGGCAAGGGCGCCGCCGCGCTGGCTGTCCACCACGGCCCAGGCGGTGCGGGGGTAGTGGCCGGCATCGGCGGGGTAGTGGTCCAGGAAAACGAGCGGGGTGCGGTAGCGCTGGGCGGCATCCAGGATGGGGGAGCGGTGCTGGTTGCGGGTGAGGGAAAAGATGAAGAGGACCTCGACTTGGCGCTCGAACATGCGGGTGACCTGGCGCATTTCCTGATCGATGAGGTTTTGTGAGGAAGCGACGAGAATCTCGTAGCCGCGGGCGCCGGCTTCCTGTTCGATGCCCCAGAGGATGTTGCTGCCGCAGGGCTCGTTGAGGGCGGGGAGGATGACGCCGATCATGCCGCTGGTGCCGCCGCGGAGGCTGCGGGCGGTGCGGTTGGGGATGTAGCCGAGGCGGCCGGCTTCTTTTTTGACCCGTTCTTTGGTGGCCGCGGCGATGTCCGGGGCATCGCGGAGGGCCTTGGAAACGGCCATGACGGAGAGGCCCAGGTTGGCCGCGATCTGCTTGAGGGTGACCATGGAGGAGGGGGTCAGAGGCGGGATTCGGCCTCGGCCAGCTCGGCGATGAAGGCCTCGGGGGTTTTGGCGGCCATGAGTTTCTGGCGGAGGGATTCTTCTTTGAGCAGGCGGGCGAGGGCGCCGACGGTGGCGAGGTAGTCGGTGACCATGCGTTTGGGGGTGCCGATGACGAAGATGAGCTTGGCGCGCTGGCCCTCGGCCTGGAAGGCGACGCCGGACTCGCTGCGTCCGGCAAGGATGATGAGGTTTTTGACGTGGTCGGTGCGGGCGTGGGGGAAGGCGATGTCGTTGCCCAGGCAGGTGGATTCCTGTTTTTCGCGGCTGAGGAGTTCTTTATGGAAGCCGTCCACATCAAGGACATCGGCCTGGCCGCGGGCCTGTTCGGTGAGCTCCTTGAGCGCTCCGATGTGGCTGGACTCTTGAAGGTGCAGGGCCACGAGGTAGGGCTTGAGCGTGTCCGATATCCGTTTCGCCATAAGAGGAAAGGCGGACCTTAGTCCATGGCCGTTAAATGGGCAACGGTTTCTTGAGGCGGTGCGGGCGTGTCATCGCAATCGGCACCGGTTGGGCGGGGCGAATGGGCTTGCTTCGGCGGTCGGCATGGCGTTGATTCGGGCCGATGCAAGCGGAGGTCTTTACCGGGGGAATGGCGGCGACGAATGCGTATTTGCTGCCGTGTGAGGCGGGGTGGCTGGCAGTGGATGCGCCAGAGGGCATGGCGGCGCATTGCCGGGGGCGGAAGATTGCCGCATTGGTGCTAACGCACGGGCATTGGGACCATATTTGGGATGCGGCGGCCCTGGTGGAGGAGCACGGCTGTCCGGTTTATTACCATGAAGCAGACAAGATGTTGATCATGCAGCCGGAGATCATGGCGGCGTTCGGCCTGCCTGTGCGGTTGAAGCCGGTGGCGGCGACGGCGCATCCGCGGGAGGGTGAGGTGCTGCGGTTTGCCCCGTGGGCGTTCCGGGTGCTGCATGTGCCGGGGCATTGTCCGGGGAGCATTTGCCTGCATGAGGCGGATGCGGGCGTGCTTTTTGGCGGGGATGTGCTTTTTGCCGGGGCGGTGGGCCGCTGGGACCTGCCGCACGGGGACCAGGCGCTGCTGCTGCGGGGCATTCGGGACAAGCTGATGCCGCTGCCGCCGGAGACGGTGGTCTATCCCGGCCACGGAGAAGAAACCACCATCGGCGAGGAGCGCGCGTCCAATCCGTTTTGCCGGGTGGACCGGTCCTGATGCCGGGTCCCGTGCAGGCCGTTTGAAAGGCCACGCGGCCCAGGCCTATCCAGCGCGGATGGCCCAGCGGAGTTTGGCGGGGCGGGCGCGGAGGTTGGCGCGGCATTCTTCCGCGCCCGGGCGCAGGGGGCCATCGGACACGGCCTGGTAGAGGCCGGCGCGCAGCCCGGCCTCGAAGGCTTTTTTCACCCGGCGGTCTTCCCCGGAATGGAAGGAAAGAAAGGCCGCGCAGGCTCCGGGCCGGAGCAGGCCGGGGAGGTGGTGGAGGAGGGCATCGAGCGCGTCCAGTTCCTCGTTGACGACGATGCGCACGGCCTGGAAAACCCGGCGCACGGCGTCTTCACGCGCTTCTTCGGGAAGGCGGCGGAGGATGGTGTGGATTTCCCGGGCCAGGGCGCGGGTGGTGGGGAAGGTCTTTCCGGCCAGGCGTGCGCCCAGGTCGGTGGCGCGGGGTTCATCGGCATGGTCCCGGAGCCAGCCGGCCAGGGTGGCGGGATCGGCGGAAGCAATCCACTCCCAGGCCGGACGCCCGGAGCGCGGGTTCATGCGCATGTCGAGCGGGCCGTCCTGTTTGAAGGAAAAGCCGCGGTCCGGGCGGTCGATTTGCATGGAAGAGAGGCCAAGGTCGGCCAGGAGGCCATCGGCACCCTGCCAGCCGAGGGAGGCGAGGGCGCCGGGCAGGCCGGCGAAGTTCATCCGGCGGACCTGCCAGGCCGCCTCGTTCCAGCCGGCGGCGCGGAGGCGCGCGGTGGTCCGCTCGATTTCCACGGGGTCGGCATCCAAAGAGAGGAGGGTGCCTCCGGGGGAGAGGCGTTCGAGCAGGGCGGTGCTGTGGCCGCCGTGGCCGAGGGTGCAATCGACCATGCGCTGGCCGGGGCGCGGGCGCAGGACTTCCAGGATTTCCGCGACCATGATGGGGACGTGGCTTCCGGCAGGGGTTTTGCCGGAGGCGCGGACGCGGGCGACCGTCTCGGGGTGGGCGGCGGGATCGAGTTCCTTGTATTTCTCGGCAAAGCGGCGGGGGTGGGTGCCGGCGTAGCGCGGGCGCCGGCGGCGGGGGGCATCGGGGCCGGCTCCGGAGCCCGGAGGTGGCGGGGTGTTTTCCCTCACAACTCGTTGTATTTTTTGTTGGAGCCGCGCGCTTTGTCCGCCGGGTAGCGGACTTCGTTGCGGGCGAGCTTGTCGCGCATGGCGGTGGCCAGGTCCACGCCGCAGACCTCGGCCATTTCAAAAAGCAGGATGCCGATGTCCGCGATCTCGGAGGCGATGGCTTCGCGGCGGTCGCCGACGCGGGCGTCGGACTGGGCGGGGGTCTGCCAGACGAAGTGCTGGAGGAGTTCCCCGGCTTCAGCGGTGATGGCCACGGCCAGTTCTTTGGGGTTGTGGAATTGGCGCCAGTCCCGCGCATCGCGGAAGGCGGTGATGGCGCGGGTGAGGTCCTGGATGCTGTCGCTCATGCCGCATGCTGGCGCAGGGCAGGGTGGAGGGCAAGCGGGCGGACTCAGCGTCCCCAGGAACTGCGGAGGGTGGCGGCCAGGGGGGCGAGGCGCTGGCCGATCTGCCAGAGGGCTTGAAGGCTGCCCAGGGCACGGGCGCCCCGGGGGAGCCGGCGGGCGATGAGGAAGCCGAGGACCGGGGCGAAGAATTTGAGGCGGGGGAGCACGGCCTGGCCCAGGTCCCAGCCCAGTTCGATCCAGCGGGCGCGGTGGCGGAATTCCGCGGTGTCCTCCGCCAGGCGCTCCCGGTCAGCATCGCAGCGGGCGGTGAGGGCGGCTTTTTGCGCTTCCAGGCTGCGGAAGAAGCTCATGAGGGATTCAGGCTGTCCCGGTCCTTTTTCAACTGGCCCAGGGTCTCGGAGAACGGGGCCTCGGTGTGGCGCAGGACGTGGTTGAGGCGCAGTCCGGCGGCCACGGCTCCGGCAATGTAGAACAGGGTCATGAGGAGCAAGGCGATGAGGCGGGCCTGGGGATTGGCCCAGGTGGCGAAGACCACGGTGATGGTGATCATGACCAGGGAGAGGCCGCCCAGGAAGACCGCCACCGAGGTGAGGATGAGCACCTCGACCAGGCGGATGCGCTGCTCGCGCCACTCCAGGGCGAACAACTCCACCCGCGTCTCCACCACCTGGATCAGGGTGTGGAGCAAACGGGTGGCCGAGGCCCACAGTCCGGTGGGTCGTGGGGTGCCGTCCATGGCTTATTTGCGGTTGAGCAGGATGCCGATGAGGAGGCCGAGGCCGAAGGCCACGCCGATGGACTCATAGGGATGCTCGCGGATGACGCGGTCGGTCTCGCGGGCGCCTTCGATGACTTTCTCGCGGGCCACGCCTTCGACTTCTTTCAGGCGGACTTTGGCGCTGTCCAGGCGCTGGGCGAGCTTGGCGGAGGTTTCCTTCGCGCGGCCGGTCAGGTCGTTGGCGGTTTCACGGAGAAGCAGTTCGGCGTCGGCGATGACTTCTTTGACGTCGGCAACGAGTTTGTCTTTGGTGGCGGTTTCAGTCATAGGACCTCCATCATGGCATCCCTCCAGTGCAGGGCAAGGATTCAAATCAGGCCCAGTTTCATGCGCCCGACTTCGGTGATCATGCTCTGGTTCCAGGGCGGGTCCCAGACCAGTTCGACTTCCGCCTCTTTGACGCCGGGAACGGTGAGGACTTTGCTTTTGGCGTCGGCCTGGATGGTGGGGCCCATGCCGCAGCCCGGAGCGGTGAGGGTCATTTTCACATCCACGCGCTTGCCGCCGTCGATGTCGCTGGCCTTCATTTCATAGACCAGGCCGAGATCGACGATGTTGACGGGGATTTCCGGGTCATAGACGGTTTTGAGCCGGTCCCAGAGGATGGTTTCCAGATCGGTCCCGCTCTCGGGTTCCGCCACGGCGGGCGCGGACGGGGCTTCTTTGCCGATGGCGTCCGCGTCGCTGGATTCGATCCGGAACATGCCCTGGTCGCAGACGATGGTGTAGGTGCCGCCCAAGGCCTGGGTGATGCCGATCTCGGTGCCGGCGGGCAGTTTGACTTTGTCCCCGCTGGGAATGCGGGTGGCTTCGATTTCTCGGGAGAGGCGGATGAGGTCGTTCATGGGGTGGAAGGGGATGAGGGAGGAAGAAAGACAATCTTTTGGGCGCTCGAGCCAGCGGCCTGTAGGGAAGCAGCCAGTCCTTCGGGCGCCAGGTTGGCCAGCGGGGCGGAATCGGAGGATGTGCCCTCAAGGGCCTGGCGCAAGGCTTCTTCAACGAGGGTGGCACAGTGGATTTTCATGGGGGGCAGGGCGCCGAGTGGGGCAGCCAGGTCGGCCCCGCCCAGTTGGCGGGCTTCCTCCACGGTTTTGCCGGCCAGCAACTCAGTGGCCACGCTGGCCACAGCGATGGCGGTTTCACAGCCGAAGGATTGGAAGCTGGCCTGGTCGATGACCTTGGCCCCGCCTTCGCCTTCGCGGTATTTGAGCCAAATCCGGAGCATGTCGCCGCAGCCGGGGCTGCCTGCGGTGCCGACGGCATCGGCGTCTTTGAGCTCGCCGAGATTCCTCGGCTGGCGGATGGCATCGGCAATCCTCTGGTCGAGCGGGGCATCCATGGATTCATAGTTAACGGGCTCTGGGGAAATGCCAAACGGAAAGGCACTGGCGTCAGGATGAAAATCATAAGTATTTTTTATTTCAAAGCGCCGGGTAGCGACCCAGACCCGCATTGACATCGCCTCCGGGCCGCGTAGCTTCTTGCCCCAATATGGCCGTTCCGATCTCCCAAATGTGGACTGTGGCGTCTTACGTCATTGGCCAGAAGCTCTCCGGCAACAAGCACTACCCCCTGGTGCTGATGCTTGAGCCGCTCTTTCGCTGCAACCTGGCCTGTGCCGGCTGCGGGAAAATCCAATACCCCGACCACATCCTCAACAAGCGCCTGACTCCCCAGCAGTGCTGGGATGCGGCCGATGAATGCGGCGCCCCCATGGTTTCGATTCCCGGGGGCGAGCCGCTCATCCACCCGGAGATCGACCAGATCGTCGAAGGCCTCGTCGCCCGCAAAAAATACGTTTATCTCTGCACCAACGCCCTCCTCCTCAAGCGCAAGATCGACCTCTTCAAGCCCTCGAAATACCTCACCTTCTCCATCCACATGGATGGCCTGGAAGAAGAGCACGATGTGGCGGTCTGCCGCGACGGCACCTTCCAGACGGCGGTCGAGGGCATCAAGGAAGCGGTCAAGCGCGGCTTCCGTGTGACCACCAACACCACTCTCTTCCAGGGTGCCGAGCCGGCCCGCGTGCGCGAATTTTTCGATGAAATGATGAAACTGGGCGTGGAAGGCATGATGCTGTCCCCCGGCTACAGCTATCAGAAGGCCCCGGACCAGGAGTCCTTCCTGGGGCGGGAAGCGACCAAGAAGCTCTTCTCGGAAATCCTCAAGGACCGCAAGAAGTCCTGGAAGTTCAACCTTTCCCCCAACTTCCTGGAATTCCTTCAAGGCCATGTGGACTACGACTGCACGCCCTGGGGCAATCCCACCTACAACATCTTTGGCTGGCAGAAGCCCTGCTATCTTCTCCAGGACGGCTACGTCAAGACGTTCAAAGAATTGATCGAGACCACCGAGTGGTCGAAATACGGCCAAAAGAGCAGCGAAGGCCGCTGCAAAGACTGCATGGTCCATTGCGGCTACGAGGCCACATCGGTGGATGACACCTTCGGCTCTCTGGCGGGCTTTGTCCGCACGATCAAGCACCAGCTTCAGTATTGAATCAATTCCGCCTCCGCCCGACCGGGCGGGCGGTCCATCTTATTCCAAATTCCGCATTTTTACCAAGCCATGCCCCAGCAGGACAAATCCCAGGCCACGATCGGCTGCAGCGATCTCGAAGGCAAAACCATCACTCCCGCCCACCGCGATGAACTCAACGAGGCCATCCGCCTGGCCTTCGATTACCGGGGGGATGTGACCTTGAATTTGAAAGACGGCTCCGCGGTCGAAGGCTTTGTCTTCAACCACGATCCCGCCGCCGGCACCATCGAGGTCTTTGTCAAAGAAGGCAAGGAGTCCGTTTCCAAGAGCCTGCGCCATGACGAGGTGGCTTCCGTCGCCTTCACCGGGGCGGACGTGGCCTTCGGCAAATCCTGGGATGACTGGCAGGCCAAAAGCGCCAAACAACGCGCCGCCGAGGCGGAAAAACTCCGGCAGCAGTCCCTCAATCTCGGCCATCTTTGAGCGGCTCTGCGTCTTCATTGGCCGCAGGGTGGACGCTTGGGTGGTCCTGAGGCCGATCGGGCGGAGAAGAGGGCGGCCTATTTGCGCGTTGCCAGCCCGCGTTGGGACGGGCAATGAACAAGGGAATGACCTTGTGCCGCCCTTTGCCTGCGCTGCTTCTGCTCATCTGGCTGCTGCTGCTGGTGGGCCTTCATGGGTGGGGGTCCGGACGTCCGTTTCTGCCGGTGGATGACCTCGGCGGAGCGCTGTATCCGCGCAATCCCTATGTTTCGACCGCAGAGACCGCGCGGGATTTGTGGAGGCTGGGAACGCTGGAGCGTCCGGCTTTCCATGAATTGCGGGCGTTTTTTCTCCGGGAAAGCGCGGAGCATGCGGGCGTGGAATACCGGCAGGATGTATTTTCCCTGAGCTTGGGTGGGCGCCTGCTTCCCAAGCATCCGCTTCTGCCGAGCCTGTTAGGAGCTCCTGTTTATGCCCTGGCCGGGACGGCAGGCTTCTGGGTTATGGAGCAGTTGGTGATCGTGGCGCTGGCGGTGTCGGGCTACCGGGTGGCGCGGAGCATGGCGGATCAGGGGCCTTCCCTGGTGGCGGCGGCCCTGCTGCTGCTGGGCACCAAGGTGTTCTGGTTTTACAGCTACACGTTTTCTTACGATCTTCTGGGAGCAGCCCTGATTGTGGGCGGGCTGGCCTTGCTGCCCGCGCGTCCGGTGGTGGCGGGACTGCTCTGGGGCCTGGCACTGCACATCCGGGTGACCCACGGGATTCTTTTCCCGTTCCTGCTTCTGGCCTGCCATCCCTGGAGGGGGAGCGTGCCCCGGGCCTGGTTGTGCTGCACCCTGGCCTGCCTGCTGGCGGCTCTGCCGCATTTCATTTACGGAGCCGCCGTATTCGGGGATGCCCTGCGCGGGAGTTACGCCAGGGTTCCTGTCTTTGCCGCCGGGACGGAAGGGCTGGATGCAGACTCGATGCACTTGTCCTTGGGCTATCTTCGGGAGGCTGGGGAACGGCTGCTCTGGGGTGGAAGGGAGTCTGTTTTTTTCGCCTATCCGGCATTGGCCGCTCTGCCCTGGGCGCTGGGAGGCATGATCCGCCCGCACACGTCCGGGGAGGTCCGGCGCAAGGCCGCGTGGATCACGGCAGGAGCCCTGGCCTCCCTGGTGCTCCACCTTAGCTACAGTTATTGGATTGGCTCCGGCGGTGACCGGTTTGTCCTGGCTGCGGCTTGTGTGGTTCTCCCCCTGCTGGCCCTGGGAATGGGACCGTCCAAAAGGTGCCGGGTCAGCGGCAGCGGACTGGTTCCCGCCGATCCAGGTTAGGATGCCGAGGGTAAAAATTTCTTATCAGGGTTTGGCCGCGCGGTCGAGGTCTTCGAGGCGCTTTTTGAGGTCCTTCATGCGGTATTCGACCATGAAGGGCTGGAAGTCCGGCTGTTCGGCTTTGAGTTTGATGAGTTTTTCACGGGCCATGATGTAGGCTTCCCGGGCGGCTTCCTTGCGGCCTTCCAACTGGGCGGCTTCCCCTTGTTTGATCAGGGAGAAGACGGCGGTGTAGCCCTCCTTGGCCGTGTCGTCAGCGGATGCCACGGGAGGGGAGCCGGGACTGGGTGCGGAAGACGTGGCCGGCGGCGCCGGGATGGCGCGGGGGGTGATGGGCTCGGACGGGGGCACAGGGGCTGATGGCTCAGGCTCCGGGGCGGGCGCAGGCGCGGGAGGCAGTTCGGGCGTGGCGATCTCCGCGCGGGGCGGCACGGGCTCAGCGGGGGCGGGAGGGGTGGTTTCGACCACAGGTTCGGCACGCGGAGGCGGGCTGGGTGCTGCAGGCTCGGCTACTGGGGGCTGGGGGGGCTCAGCGGCAGGCAAGGGCAGCGTTTCAGCGGACGATTCAGCCGGAACGGGGGCCGCGGGCTCGCGCAGTTCGGCGGTGGGCGCAGCCGGTGCGGCGGGACGGGGCTCGAGGTTGGCAAGACGGCGTTCGACATCGGCAAGGGCGGCCTCGCGGGACTGGATGCGGGCGAGATCGTAGCGCTTCATTTGCGCGGAGCTGGGCTCGCTGAAGCTGTGGTGGCGGGCGGCGGCGGTGTAGTGGGTGCCTTTGCGGGCGAGGAAGGCGGGGACGGTGGTGCCGGATTGGAGGATGGGCGGGGTCTCGGCGGAGGAACCGCCGCGGGCTTGGTGTTCGTACCGGATTTCGATGACCGATCCCGGGGCGAGGCCGGAGGCGCTGCGGATGACCTCGATGACGCGTCCGGAAGCACTGATGCGGGTGCGGTTGGAGGAGAAAATGCCGCGGGTTTCGGCGACCTGGACGTCGCTGATTTCCACGCGGACGAATTCAGGGGCGCTGTCCTGGAAGATGCGGAAGCCGTCATCCCCGGTGGAGGCGGTGGAGGCCAGGAGGGATCCCGTGCCCAGCAGCAGGAGGAGGAGCGGTTTCATGGCAGGGAGCGGAGCGGCGTGAGGGCCCGGGTTAGAGCGGGGCAATGGACCACTCGATGGCGTGGGTGGCGGTTTCACCCTCACGGGGGGTGAGGAGGGGGGAGAGGGATTCGACTTCGAGAATTTCCGGGTTGGTGAAAATCTCGCAGTTGACGCCCATGTCGGGATAGGGCGTGTTTTCGACGGGGGGGAAGTGGGTGGTGAAGCGCCAGCCTTTGTTGAGGTAATCGACGTGGCCGAGGCGGTGGAGGAGGCCGATTTTGAGGGCGGAACGGGCGGGGTCCTGGCGGATTTCCCAGCGTTCATGTCCCAGGGAGAGGCGGGGGTCCTGGAGGGAAACGTAGGGCCAGAGGATGAGGTTGCGGTTGGGGAGGAGGTCGCGCGGGTGCTCGCCCAGCGGGGGCTGGGGGACGTGGGCGGTGCCGCCGGCGTCCATGATGCTGAGGGTCCAGAGCGCGCAGGGGGTGGCGAGGGTGCGGAGGGCGGTGAGGCGATGGATGATGCGGGCGCGGGGCTGGCCGGGAATGAGGTGGATTTCCAGGCCGCGCTGCCAGCCATGGGCAGGCTCGGCGGGTGCGGTGAGCCGGACGGCGTCCGGGCCGAGGGTTTCGACCTGGAGGGGCAGGTTGTCGGCATCGTAGCAATGATCGCCTTCGGGGGCGACCCAGAGGCGGTGGCCGCCCCAGGGAAGCCAGTCACGGCTTTGGGGGTGGGCCCGGCGGGGTTTGGATTGGCCGGCTTGCTCGGGGATTTCTTTGAAAAGGTTCGGGCCTCCGGGAGCGCCGCTGAAGAGGATGCGGGGGCCGACTTCGGTGGTGGCGATGAGGCGGATGTGGCCGTTGTTCAGTTCGAGGCAGTGGTTCCAGCCTCCGAAGGTGGTTTCTTGGATCATCAAGGGGAGCATGGTGGATGGGTGAAGCGGGACAAGTGAAAAGGGGCCGGGATGGGGAGGGGAAGACGAAGATTAAGAGGAAGATGAAGAGTTTACGGGATAATTTCGACGGGGGTGCCTTTGGGGAGTTCTTCGAAGAATTTGCGGGCCATGGCCTCGGGGAGGCGGATGCAGCCGTGGGAGGCGGGCCAGCCGGGGAGGTAGCCTTGGTGCATGCCGATGCCGCTCCAGGTCATGCGCATGAAGTAGGGCATGGGGGAGGGGGCATAGCGGGCGCCCTTGGGGGGTTTTTGGCCGGAGCGGGCGAGGCCGATGTGGCGTCCGGAGGCATCGATGAATTCGCCGTAGAGGCTGGAGTAGTGCTCACGGCGCTTGTCCACGATGGAGTATTGGCCGGGCGGGGTGTGGTAGCCTTCGCGTCCGGTGGAGACGGGGGATTGGGCGATGAGGGTGCCGTTTTCCCAGACTTGGGCAAGCTGGTGGGAGAGGCTGATGACAACACGGCGCTTGGCGCCGGTGGAGGCGCCCTCCAGCCAGAAGGCCTGGGCGAGGAGGGGGCGGGCGCGGCGGACTTCGGAGGGGCGGGCTTTGCGCTGCCGCAGATCGGTGGAGGAAGTGCGGGGGCGGGCCGGGGCGGTGGGGTCGTCAATGCCCGGCAGGCTGACCGGCTGGCCGGGGACGGCAGAGGTGAGGCCGCCGGGTTGGGGGCCGTCCGCGGAAGGGGTTCCGGCGCAGGAGGCGAGGAGGAGGAAAGCGGGGAGGAGGAGCCAGGCAAAGGCGGGCGGTTTCATGGAGTCAGGGGAGGAGGAAGCCGGAGTCAAAGTAGTCTTTGACGCCGAGTTCCAGGGTGAAGCGGGGTTTAAGGCCGAGGGTGGCAGCGGTGCGGGACATGTCGGCCTCGGTGTGGGGCTGATAGAAGGCGTAAGGGTTGTCGATGTATTCCGGCTCGAAGGAGGTGCCGAGGACCTGGTTGAGGACGGTGACAAGTTCGTTGAAGGATCGGGGCTGGCCGGAGCCGGCGTTGAGAACAGTGGAGGCGGGGGCCTGGAGGGCGCCGATGGTGTAATCGACGATGTCTTTGACATAGACGAAGTCGCGCTTGTGCTGGCCGGTGCGGAAGATGCGGGGGCGCTGGCCGGCGGCCATCTGGCGGGCGAGGTGGAGGATCATGCTGGCGGGGACGCCTTTGTGGGCCTCGCGGGGGCCATAGACGTTGAAGTAGCGCAGGCCGACGATTTTCCAATCGGGGTAGTTTTCGGCGGTGTGGCGGGCGAGGTTGTCGAGGTGGACTTTGGAGAAGGCATAGACGTTGGCGGGAGCGGGGGGATCATCCTCGCGGTTGACCTGGGCGGCGATGCCGTAGGTGGCGGCGGAGGAGGCGTAGATGAGCGGGGTTTGGGCGGGCTGTAGGTAGCGGAGGAGGCGGCGGAAGGCCTCGACGTTGTCGTGGACCTGGAGCATCTGGTTGTGCTCGGTGGTGGCGGTGATGCTGGCCAGGTGGAAGACGGCATCGAATTCCGGGCGCCCGAATTGGGCGGCAAGGTCAAGGCGGGAGAGGTCGGCCGCCACGATGTCACCGCGGAAGCCCTGGAGATTTTTGAAATCGCCGGAGCGGAAGTCATCGATGACGGTGATCCAGGCCTCGGGGAAGCGGTTTTGGAGTTCCAGGGTGAGGTTGGATCCGATGAAGCCGGAACCGCCGGTGACCAGGATGGATTTCATGCCCATCACGCTAGCGGGGGGCGGGGGCTGGGGAAGCAAATATGCGGGCAAGGATTCGGGCTTGCTGGACGGGGTGGCAGGGCTAGTTTTTCAGCTTCCATCCGGAGTTTTTATGAGCTTGATTGACCGCATTGCCCAAGCCGCCGCCGCGCAGGAATTTTCCAACGAGGAGATCAAGCGCTACAGCCGCCACCTGATCATGCCGGAGGTGACGCTGGAGGGGCAGAAGCGGCTGAAGGCGGCCAAGGTTCTGGTGGTGGGCACGGGCGGCTTGGGTTCGCCCCTGCTGGCTTACCTGGCCGCGGCGGGCGTGGGAAAGATCGGCATCGTGGATTTCGACCGGGTGGATTATTCCAACCTGCAGCGGCAGATTCTCCACGGCACCTCGAGCGTGGGGAAAATGAAAACGGAGTCCGCGGCGGCGGCCATGAAGGAGATCAACCCCCACATCGAGGTGGTGCGCTATGACATCCCCCTGCGCTCCGAGAATGCGCTGGAGGTGGTGAAGGAATACGATGTGGTGGCGGACGGGACGGACAATTTTGCCACGCGCTATTTGGTGAACGATGCCTGCGTGCTGCTGGACAAGCCGAATGTCTATGGATCGATCTTCCGTTTTGACGGGCAATCGACGGTTTTTTGGGCGAGCCGGGGGCCGTGCTACCGCTGTTTGTATCCGGAGCCGCCGGACCCGGGCCTGGTGCCGAGCTGCGCGGAGGGTGGCGTGCTTGGGGTTCTGCCCGGGATCATCGGTGTGGTCCAGGCGATCGAGGCGGTGAAGCTGATCATCGGCAAAGGGGACCCGCTGATCGGGCGGCTTCTGTTGTTCGATGCGTTGAAGATGAAATTCCGCGAGATGAAGCTGCGGAAAGACCCGACCTGCCCGATTTGCGGGCCGAATGCGACGATCAAGGCGCTGATGGACTACGACCAATTCTGTGGGACGGCTCCGGTGGATGCTCCGGCGCGCAAGATGCTGGCGCTGCCGGAGATCAGTCCGCTTGATCTGAAACAGAAACTGGATGCCCGGGAAGACATCGTGCTGCTGGATGTGCGGGAGCCGCACGAGACGCAAATCTGCGCCATTCCGGGAGCCACGCTGATTCCGGTGGGCGACCTGCCGAAGCGGCTGCACGAGCTGGATTCTGCGAAAGAGATCGTGATTTATTGCAAGGGGGAAATCCGGACCGGGCAGGCGTTCCGGCTGCTGCAGCAGGCGGGCTTCGGCAAGCTCAAGGCGCTGGAAGGCGGGATTGAGGGCTGGGCGGAGGACGTGGACCCGGACATGCCGACGTATTGAGTGCAGGGTGCCTCCCGGGCACGCCCAAGTATTGAGAACGGGCCTTCCAGATGGGGGCTGGCTTGCTGGTTAGTCAGCCGGCTTTGGTGGGGGTCCGCGCCATAGGGGAGGGTGAGCGGGCGGTTTCCGGTTTGAAGGGGGTGTATTTGCGTCTGGCGGGACTGGACAGCCTCGGGGGCATTAATAGACAGGCATGCTGGCCCTGCCGACCAATCCGGGGACAGCTCTGAAGGCGATTGCGAGCTGCCCCCTTAGCGGGCCCACATCTGCTGCCGGTCGCAACTACACGCGTTCGCAGGAGCGCGGCGTGCTTTGACAAGCAGGCAAGAGAGGGCTAGGACGAGGAGGTGGAAATAAGAGACGCCGTCAATCCGGTCCCAGGGCGGGGGGCCCAGGCGCTGCTCGTGGCGGCGTGTGCGATGGTGGTGATCGGGGGGCTGAAAGTGGCGGCCCCTCTGGTGGCACCGCTGGCCCTGGCTTTGTTTCTGGCTTTTCTGAGTTTCCCGCTGGTGTTCTGGCTGCAGGCCAAGGGATGGCCTTCGGTGCTGGCCACAGCAGGCACGCTGGCGATGAATCTGGCAGTGCTCGGGCTGTTGGTTTTCCTGGCCTATATCTCGGTGGGCGATTTTGAGGAAAAGCTCCCGGGCTACCAGGAACGGACCCGGGTCCTTTATGTGACGACCGTGGACTGGATGGAGTCCAAAGGCTATGCCTCACGGGAGGAGCTGTCCCTGGACCTGGTCAAGCCGGAGGCGGTGTTCGATTTCACCCGGAAAAGTCTGGCGCGGGCGATGGATGTGCTTTCCAACGGGTCGCTGGTGGCGCTGGTGATGGTCTTTGCGCTGCTGGAGGCGGCGGCGATTCCGGCGAAAATTCGGATGATTTTCGGCCATACCGAGGGTGACCCGGAGCGCTTCCACAAGATTGTGCGGGAGATTCTGCAGTATCTTTGGATCAAGACGCTGGCGAGTGTGGCCACGGGGGTTTTTGTGGGGGTGGGGGCTTGGATCATTGGGGTGGATTTTCCGGTGCTGTGGGGGCTGCTGACCTTTGCGCTGAATTACATTCCCACGATCGGCTCGATTTTGGCGGCGGTGCCTTCGGTGCTGCTGGCGCTGGTGCAGCTGGGCTGGGGCGCGGCGGCGGCGTTTCTGGGGGTGACGGTGGCGGCGAATGTGATTTTCGGGAACATTGTGGAGCCGATGTTCATGGGCAAGAAGCTGGGTTTGTCCACGCTGGTGGTGACACTGGCGTTGGTATTCTGGGGCTGGCTGTGGGGGCCGATCGGGATGCTGCTTTCGGTGCCGCTGACCATGGTGGTGAAGATCGTGGTGCTGAACATTCCGGATTTGAGCTGGGTTGCGGTGGTTCTTTCCGACTGGCAGGAAGAGGCGGCGGAGGGGCCGCAAGCGGTGGTTTCCCAGGAGGAGGGAGATGAAGAGGAAGGGGGAGAAGGCGGGGAGAAGCAGGCGGGGAAAGGGAAGGATTAGGTGCTGTGGGGCGGGGGAGGCGCGGCTTATAACTTTGCCGCGGGGCCGCTTTCGATTGCCGCGCAGAGCGGGGGTGCTGGAATGGAAACTTGACCGCACAAGATTTACCGCAGTTGATCCAGGGGGGCATGGGCGTGGGGGTTTCCAATTGGCGCCTGGCCCGGGCGGTGTCGCTGGCCGGCGGGCTGGGGGTGGTCTCGGGGACAGCACTGGAGGTGGTGGCGGCGCGGCGGCTGCAGTGCGGGGACGAGGGCGGGCATATGCGGCGGGCGCTGGCGGCGTTTCCCTTTCCAGAGATGGCCCGGCGGATGTGGGAGCGGTTTTTCATTCCGGGCGGGAAGGCGCCAAGCACGGGTTTTGTTCCCCTGCCTTTGCCGAACGCGGCGGCGGCGCGGCTGAGGGAGGAATGGACGGTGGTTGCCGCCTTTTGTGAGGTCTATCTGGCCCGGGAGGGCCACGGACGCCCGGTCGGATTCAATCTTTTGGAAAAAATCCAGGTGCCAACGCTGTGCGGGCTGTTCGGGGCGATGCTGGCCGGGGCGGAGGTGGTGCTGATGGGGGCGGGGATTCCGCGGCAGATTCCGGGAATATTGGACCGTCTGGCGGCGGGGGAAGAGGCGGTGTTGAAGCTGGATGTGCAGGGAGCGGAGACAGGGGTGCATGAAATGAGGCTGGATCCGCGGACCTGGGGGGAAGGGCCGCTGCCGGAGCTGCGGCGCCCGTTGTTTTTGGGGATTGTGGGTTCTTCCACGCTGGCGCAGGCGCTGGCGCGGAAAGCGTCCGGGCGGGTGGATGGCTTCGTGGTGGAAGGGCAGGAGGCCGGCGGGCACAATGCCCCACCCCGGGGGGGCGGGACGCGGACGGCGGAAGGAGAGCCGGTGTATGGGCCGCGGGACCGCCCGGACCTGGCCGCGTTCCGTGCGCTGGGGCGCCCATTCTGGCTGGCGGGGGGGTATGGCCGGCCGGGCCGGCTGGCCGCGGCGCGGGCCGAGGGCGCCCAGGGGATCCAGGCGGGGACGATTTTCGCGTTTTGTGAGGAATCCGGGATCACGCCGGAGATCAAGCGGCGGGTGCTGGCGGAGTCGCGCGCGGGAACGCTGCGGGTGTTCACCGATCCCGAGGCCTCGCCGACGGGGTTTCCCTTCAAAATCGTGCGGCTGGCCGGTTCGATGGCGGAGGCGGCGGTGGCGGCGCGCCGCGGGCGGGTCTGTGATCTGGGCTTTTTGCGCACGCTGGCGCTGTGCCAGGGGAAGCTGGTGCACCGTTGTCCGGGCGAGCCGGTGGAGGACTATCTGGCCAAAGGAGGCGCGGCAGTGGAGACGGTGGGGCGGATTTGTGTTTGCAATGGTTTGCTGGGCACGATCGGCCTGGGGCAGGTGCGGCTGGGTGAACGTGAGCCGTGCCTGGTGACGGCCGGGCAGGATGCGGAGGAACTGGGAGCATGGTTTCCAGCGGCACTGGGAGGCTATGCGGCCGCCGAGGCGGTGGAGTGCCTGATGGAAGGGATGAAAGCCTGACCATCCGGAGTGGGCGGCTTTTCCTGCTCAAGGGGACCCGGCGATGCCCGCGAGGGGGTGGCGGCGGACGACATCCCAGACGGTTTGCTGGAAGATGCGGGCTGCTTCCGGGGAAATGGAACCGTAGGGTTCGGTGGGCAGGCCGGACGGGTCCTGGCGGAAAAGGGTGGCAAAGAAGGTGAGGGCGGTGAGGTAAGAGCCGTAGCTGTTCATGTGGATGCCGTCCTTGTAAAGCAGCCAGACACTGTCAAAACCCGGAACCTGTCCGGCTTTCATTTGCTCATCCAAGGCCGCGAAGACATCACCGACGGGAATCATGAGAACGGGCTTGGCCAGGCCTGGGCGGGCAGTGCGCAAGCCGGTGACGACTTGCTCGAAGTAGTCGCGGGTTTCGTTGGTCCCGTCCCAGCCGCCGGTGTATTTGCGTTCCCAGAGCATCCGCCAGCCGGCCACTTGGGCCAGGTCCGGGCGGTTGCCGGGCTGGGCAGGGTCGTAGTCGTATTTGTCGAACTTGAATTCCTTGCCATCGGCGCCTTTCATGCGCGGCCAGCGGGAATAGACATAGAACTGGGCCGCGGGGTTTTTGGGAATCTGGGCATCAATCATTTGGGTGATGATTTCCAGGTCGCCCTGGGTGCCATCGCCGCTGGTGAGGTGGCGGTCAAAGGGCTGGACGGTGACAATGTCCCAGGGGAATTCGGAGAGGGCCTTTTTGGAGGGGCCGAATTCGGGCTTGGTGAATCCGCCGTCCCCCTGCCAGAGGAGGAAGAGCGGGGAGCCGGGGATCATGTGGCGGGACCAAGTGAGCGGGAGGCCCCGGGAGGCGGCGAGTTTTTCCAGGCCGCCGTAGTTGATCGTGTCGGTGACGCTGTTGCCGACGTAGAAGATACGGAGTGCGGCTTCTTCGGCACGGGTGGACGGGGCGGCCAGAGTTAGGGCCAGGATTAGAAGAAGGCGGCAAATCTGCATCATGCCACAATAACCAAAACTTCCTCTGAGGGGGTGCAGGAATTTGCTTAAGCTATTAAACTTAGAGGGCCAGAACTGAGGGCCGGAGAGAGGGGGTGATGGCTCCGCGCAGCGGGCAGGGCTTCTTGCCTGTGCAAAGAGCGGCGGGGCCTGGCCGCATCTAGAACTGGCGCAGGAAGCGGATGTCATTCTCGTAGAGGAAGCGCAAATCGGGGATGCCGTGGGTGAGCATGACCATGCGTTCCAGGCCCATGCCGAAGGCGAAGCCGGTGTATTCGGCCGGATGGATGCCTACGGCCTGGAAAACGGCGGGATCGACCATGCCGCAGCCGCCGATTTCGATCCATTCCTTGCCCTTGATGCGGAGGTGGGGGACGGACATGTCCACCTCGAAGCTGGGTTCGGTGAAGGGGAAGAAGTGGGGACGGAAGCGGATGCGGGTGTCCTCACCAAAGAGTTCACGGAAGAAGAACTCCATGGTGCCTTTGAGGTCGCCCAAGGTGATGTCCCGGTCCACGACGAGGGCTTCGAGCTGGGTGAAGAACATGCCGTGAGTGGCATCGACTTCATCGCGGCGGAAGCAGCGTCCGGGGGCGATGATTTTGATGGGGGGTTTTTCCCGGAGCAAGGTGCGGATTTGGACGGTGGAGGTGTGGGAGCGGAGGAGGTGGCGGCCGTCGCGCCCGCCGGGGGCGGGGAGGTCGAGGTAGAAGGTGTCCTGCTCGTTGCGGGCGGGGTGGTCGGCGGGGGTGTTGAGGGCGTCGAAGTTGTGGAATTCGGTGTCGATCTCGGGTCCGGTGGCCAGGGCGAAGCCCATGCGGCGGAAGATTTCCACGCAGCGGTCCACGAGGGTGGAGACGGGGTGGCGGGAGCCAAGGGGAACAGGGCGTCCAGGGAGGGTGGGATCGGCGGGGCCGCCTGTGTCGGCGGCTTCGAGGGCGGATTTTTTTTCGTCGAAGGCGGCTTGGAGGGCGGTTTTGACGGTGTTGGCGGCTTTGCCGGCCTCGGGGCGCTGCTCTTTGGGCAGGTCCTTCATTTGCTCCAGAAGGGCGGGGAGCTTGCCCTGGCGCCCGAGGTAGGCGATGCGCCAGTTTTCAAGGGCTTCGGGGCCGGAGGCGGATTCAAGGGCGGCGGCGGCCTCGGCGTGGAGCTGGTGGAGTTCAGCAATCATGGGAGGTGAGAATTAACCACAGATGGGCGCGGGGAATGAAGCTAAAAGCGCAAAGCGCAGAGCGCAAAAAATCCGAGGGCCGTGGAGAAACGACAAATGACCCAAAAGCCGCCCGCCGCTGGCCGGAAATCCGGGCAGCGGCGTGGGGGAAGAAGGCAGGATGGAATCAGCTGCGGGCCGCTTTGACGACGGCGGCGAAGGCGGCCGGTTCGGTGGCGGCGAGATCGGCCAGGACCTTGCGGTCGAGGCCGATATTGGCCTTTTTGAGGGCGCTGATGAAACCGCTGTAGTTCAAGTCAAAGGCCTCGACGGCGGCGCTGATGCGGACGGTCCAGAGGGAACGGAAGGTGCGCTTGCGGGTTTTGCGGTCACGGTAGGACCAGTATTTGGCCTTGGTGGTGGCGTCTTTGGCGTAGCGGAAGAGCTTGCTGCGGGCGCCGCGGAAACCGGAGGCACGGTCAAGCACGCGCTTGCGGCGCTCACGGGAGGCGGGGGCATTGGTGGCACGGGGCATGGTGGTTTATTCCTGGTTGAAGAGCCGAGAAGAATACCGGGACTCAGGCAAAGAGCAAGTTCTCTTTGATGCGGCCATGGTCGCGGACATCGACGACTTTGGACTTGGCCAGCTGGCGCTTGCGCTTGCGGTTTTTGCTGCCGGCGAGGTGGCGGCGTCCGGCGCTGGCGGCCTTGACTTTGCCGTTGGCGGTGAGTTTGAAGCGCTTGGCCACAGCCTTGCGGGTTTTGGAGCGGGATTTTCCTTTGGCCATAAATGGGGGCTGATTCTCGATCAGGAATTGAAGGATTGAACTTAGGTTTGGGTTTGTGGGGCCGCGCCGCCCGGGTGGGGCGCGTCGTGGTCATCGTCCGGCCCGCCGTCATCGGCGCCTTCCGGCACGTCATCGTAAACTTCGTCTTCGACGGTGTATTTCCGGACCCGTTTTTTAACGGGGAGGGGAGTTAACATCATATTGATGTTTCTGCCAACTAATTTCGGATCGTTGTCGGCGGAGGCCACATGGGCGAGGTCGGCGACGATCTGGACGGCGCGGGCGCGTCCGTCGTCCTTGCGGAGCATTTCCCGCCCGCGGAGGACGAGCATGGCCTTGACCTTCATGCCCTTGAAGAGGAAGTCCTCGGCATGGCGCATTTTGACCATGTAGTCGTGGGTGTCGGTATTGAGGTGGAACTTGAGTTCCTTGACCTTGGCGGAGAGGTTCTGCTTGCGGGTTTCACGGTCCCGCTTGGCGATCTCGTATTTGTATTTTCCGTAATCGAGGATTTTGCAGACCGGCGGACGGGCATTGGGGGCGACCTCGACGAGGTCGAGTCCGTATTGGCGGGCCTTGCCGAGGGCATCGGACAATTGGAGCACCCCGAGCGGCTGGCCGTCGGGGCCGATGGTCATGACTTCGCGGGCGCGGATGCGCTGGTTGACGCGTTGCTGGATAGGGTGAATGGCAGTCTCCTGGTTGGGTGCGGGGTGGGGTGGGTCAACGCGCGCGCAGGGCCCGGAGGGCCGGGCGGCGGCGGTTGGAAAGGATCGGGAACACGGGGATGCCCGGCATCATGGCAGCAGCAGGGGGCGCAGAGCGGAGTGCGCAAAACTCGGGCGGGCAAAATCGGGCGACATCTGAGGCAAACCTATTGCCATCCGGCCCCTGGGAGCAAGCGGAAAATCCGTTGCCCCCGGGCGGGGTGGAAGTACAGTGCGGGGGATGAAATTGTGTCTGGCGGGTTATGGACTGATCGGGGAGGCCTGGGCGCGGCACTACCGTGCGGATGGGTTTGAGCTGGCGGTTTGGAACCGGACCCCCAAGCCGGAGGTGCCGGGATTTGTGGCCGGGCTGGCGGAGGCGGTGCGGGGGGCGCAGGTCCTGCACATAGTGGTGGCGGACCCTCCTGCCGTGGGTTCGGTGCTTGAAGCCGCTTTGCCCGCGTTGCCGGCACAGTCTCTGGTGATTCAGTCGAGCACGATTTCTCCGGCCTGGGCGCGGGCCTTTGCCGGCCAAGTGGAAGGCAGCGGGCGGACCTATGTGGAGGCGCCGTTTACCGGCAGCAAGCCGGCGGCGGAGAACAGGCAGAACGTTTTTTACCTGGGGGGCGGCGGCGCCGCCAAAGAACAAGCTGGACGGGTGCTGCATGGCTTGAGTTCCCGGCGTTTTGACATCGGAACCGTGGAGCAGGCCGCGGCCCTGAAGCTGGCGATGAATCTGCAAATCGCCGCGATGGCCCAGGCGCTCGCGGAATCGATCACGCTGGCCCGTGCGGCCGGAGTTCCAGACGCGCTCTTTTTTGAAGTGATGGAGTTGAACGTAGCCCGATCGGGGGTCAGCGCATTGAAGCAGCCCAAGCTTCTGGCGGCGGATTACTCGCCCCAGTTTTCCGTCAAGCACATGGCCAAGGACCTGCGGCTGGCCTTGGAGGCGGCCTCGGAAGGCGCTGCGCCGCTGACCCGGGCTACCTCCGCCATCTATGAAGAGGGCATCCGGCATGGACTGGGTGAAGACGACTTCATCGGACTGGTGCGCCTGCTGCAAAATGCCAGGGGGGATGAGGGTAAAAAATAGCGCCACCGCAATAATTTTTGTTTAAGCTCAGCAGCTTTCGTGGCAATTTATTTCATGGTCCGTCAAGCTGTTGTCCTTCTCGCCGCTGCCTGCCTTCTTGCTGCCTGGCCTGCCGGCCTTTACGCCCAAAACGCTGGCGCATTGCGCGATGCGGCCTCCAAAGCCTTTGAAGCGGGCAATTACAAGGAGGCCGTCCAGTCGGCCAAGGATTACCTGGAGAAGTTTCCCGATGACGGGGACGCCGACAAAGTGCGCTTCCTCCTGGGCCTGGCCCAGTATTCCGATGGCGATTACAAAGGCTGCACGGCGACCTTCGCCGATCCGAAGAAGCTGCCGGAAGAATTCATCGATACGGTCAATTTCCACCTGGGGGCCTCCTTCTATTTTCTGGGCGAGCATGACAAAGCGCTCGCCCCGTTGGGCGCGGCGGCGGCGACCAAGGATGAGGAGGCAAAAAAATCGATCGCCCCTTTCGCCCAGTATTACGTGGGCCGCAGCCACATGGACAAAGGGACCAAGCTGGATGAGGCCAAAGACAAAGCGGGAGCGTCCAAGGCCTTTGACGCTGCGGTCCAGGCCTACACGAAATTCATGGCCGATTACCCCGGCCATGAACTGACCGTGGACGTTGCCACCGCCCGGGCCACAGCGAACGTCTTGCTCGGCAAGCTTGAGGATGCCCTCAAAGACTTGGAAGCCCTCAAGGCCAAGCCGGACAGCGCGGCCATGGCCGATGACATCGATTTTCTTACCGGCTACGTGCTGACCCAAAGCGCCCAAAAGCTCCAGGCCGACTTCAAAGAAGAAGAAGCCAAAACCGTCATCGCCCGTGCCAAGGAAACTTACGAACGGCTGGCCAAGAGTTCCAACCTGGTCATGGCCAACCAGGCTGCCTTCCAGCTGGCCAACCTGGACTTTGCCTCCCGCGAATACGCCGAAGCCATCCGGGCTTACCGGGCCCTCCGCAGCAAGGCCGACCTGGTCAAATCCCAGGAAGAGCGCATCGCCGCGGTCCGCCGCCAGATTTCCGAAGCAGCCGGCAACCGCGACCGCATCCGCACCCTCCAGCAGACCCTCAAGCGCGAGGAGCAAAAGCTGGCCGGCGTGCAAAGCGCCCCCGAGGTGGCGGTGGATGGCCTCACCCAGGTGGGCAATGCCTATCTGCAAATGGGCGCCCAGAACCCCGTTCACTACGATATGGCCCGGCTGATCTACCGCTTTGCCGGCCAGTTCGCCAGCGAGGACCAGCAGAAATCCCTCACCATCCAGACCATTGTCTCATTCGCCATGCAAGGCCTGGCGGAGAAGGCGGATGCGAAATTCGCCGAATTCCGCCAGAAATTCCCCCAGGACCCGCAGGCGGAAAACGTGCTCTTCTTGATCGGCCAGGCGCTGCAACGCCAGGGCAAGCACGATGAGGCCATCAAAAAATTCCAGGAAAGCCTGCAAAAATTCCCCGGAGCCCGGGTGACCCCGCAGATTCCCAAGGAAATTGCCGCCAGCCAGGTGGCCCTGGGCAAGCCGGACGAGGCCATCAAGACCTTCGACGCGTTCATCGCCGATGCCAAAGCCGGGAAAATCAAAGTGGCTCCCGAAGCGATCGAAGACGCCCAGCGCCAGCGCGCCCTGGCCCTGCTGGCGGGCAAGAAAGTGGATGAGGCGATCGCCGCGATGAAGGAATTGTCCACCAGCGCCAAATCCCCCGCCATCCAGGAAGAAGCCGCTTTCCAAGTGGCGGCCATTCTCTCCCAGGCTGGCAAGCACGAGGAAGCCGCCGCCGCCTTCAAAGCCTACGCGGCCAAATACCCCGACAGCCCGCGTGCGCCCCAGGCCGCCTACTTCACCGGCGTTTCTTTTGAGAAGGCCAAGAAGTTCGAGGAAGCCGCCGCCGCCTTCAAAGACACTGCCGCCAAGCACAAAGGCAGCGAAATCGGCATCGGCTCCCAGGACAAAATCTGGCGCCTCCTCCTGGGGCAAAACAAGCCCGATGAAGCTTTTGCCGCCCAGGACGAAATGATCGCGGCCTATCCCCAGGCTCCGCAATCCATGCTCGCCCTCTACGACCGCGCCAAATACCTGGACGACAAAGCCAAGAAAAAAGAAGAGGCCGCTGCCGCTTTCCAGAAAGTCTATGAGGCTTATAAAAAACTGCCGGCCGAGCTGGCCGACAGCGAGCAGGGAAAAGCCATGGCCGAATACCCCTCAGCCAGCCTGGTCCGCGCGGCCGAAATCAAGCGCCGGGATGCGGTCGCCCTCGGCGTCTTCAATACCTTGGACGAGGCCCAGAAGGCCCAGTGGAAAAAGAATGCCGCGGAAGCGCGCCCCCTCCTGGAAAAAGCCATCACCGAGTTCCCCAAGTCCAACGCCCTGGCCTTTGCCCTCTCGAAGCTGGTGGACCTGCTCCTGATGGAAATCAATGCCGGACAAAGCTCCCTCAACGATGCCGCCACCTACCTCTCCAAGCTGGCCGGGGGCCTGCGGGAAGAGTCCGCGCAAATCCAGGTCTTCATCGCCCGCGCCAGCCTGATGTTCCAGGCCGGCCAGACCGAGCAAGCCCTGCTGTTCTACGAGGAAGCCTTTCAAAAAGTGACCGATCCCAAGCGCATGACCTGGCAGGATTATGACCGCTTTGGATCGATTCTTTTGGAAAACCAGCGCTGGGACAAGGCACGGACTGTTTACACCCAGCTCAAAGAGAACTTCGGCGAACAGAGGGCCCAGGCCGCTTCCACTTACGGGCTCGGCGCTGCCGCCCAGGGCAAAAATGACCTGGTGACCGCGGAAAAATTCTTTGCCGAGCTGAAGGAAAAATACCCCTGGTCGGAAAAAATCCAGGAAGCCGAATACGGGCGCGCCATCGCCCTCCAGGCCCAGGGCAAGTATGAGGAAGCCTTTGCCACGCTGAAGAATGTGCTCGGCACCCCCCGCAGCAGCAATGAGACCAAGGCCAAGTCGATGCTGGCTTTCGCCCGCGGATTGATCGAGATGGGGGACAAGGGCCTCAAAACCAAGGAGACCGACCAGGGGCCGAACAAAGAGGCGTTCAACATCTTCGAATTGGCGCACAACAACGCCATCAAGATCGACATCTTCTACAGGGCGGCCCTGCCCCAGCTGGTGGCCGAGGCGCTTTACGTGGCGGCGGACGCCAAATTCAAGCAGGCCAAATCCGAGAACGATCCCAAGAAAAAAGCCGACGCAGAAGCGGCGGCGAAGAAGCTGGTGGACTCCCTGCTCAAGGACCATCCCAATTCCCCCTGGGCGACCAAGGCGCGGGATTTGAAGTAGGGCGGTGGCTCCTCCCCCCCCCCTGGCTCGGGCGGGGGTGCCCTGGGAACGCTCTGCGATGGTTTCAGGGGGAAGCCAATTTTCCCTGGGCTTGGCTTCTCTCCTTCCTGGGCCATGTTGGGCTCCATGCCTCCGCCCCGTTCCGAGCGCACGCTGGCCATTTTGAAGGCGCTGAAAGCCGCCTATCCCGATGCGCATTGCGAGTTGAATTACCGCAATCCTTTCGAACTGCTCATTGCCACCATCCTCTCGGCGCAATGCACAGATGTGCGGGTGAACCTGGTGACGCCGGAACTCTTCCGCCGCTTTCCCACGCCCCAGGCCATGGCGGGGGCAGCGCAGGAAGAACTGGAAAAACTCATCCATTCCACCGGCTTTTACCGCAACAAAGCGAAGTCGATCCTTGGGGCGGCACGGGCGGTGGTGCACGAGCATGGGGGGCAGGTGCCGGACACCATGGAACTCCTGCACGCGCTGCCCGGGGTGGGGCGCAAGACGGCGAATGTGGTGCTGGGGGATGCGTTCCGCAAGCCCGAAGGCATCGTGGTGGACACCCATGTGGCGCGCTTGTCGCGGAGGCTGGGGCTGACCCGGCAGAGCGATCCGGTGAAGATCGAGAAAGCGCTGATGCCCCTGGTGCCCCGCGAGGATTGGGCGCTGTGGTCGCACCTGATGATCTGGCATGGACGCCGCCGCTGCAAAGCCCGCCAGCCCGATTGCCCGGGCTGTGAAATCCAGGAGCTGTGCGCTTGGGGGAAAGGGGGAAGTAAGAGGCATGAAACTGCAAACGGCAAACCGCGAACCCCAAACTCGAAGCCTGAAACCTGAAACCCGCCTTGCCGCAGTTCGGATACCGGATAGGCTGCGGCGATGCGGCGCCTGCGATTTGCCTTGATGCTGGCGTCCGCCGGGGCTGCGGCGCTGGTGGGGCTGGCCTGGGTCATATGGGAAGGGGTGGGGCGGGAAGCTTTGCAGCGGTGGACGCGCTCGCCGGGATTCCAGGACTTGATGTCGCGGGAGGTTTCCAAGGCGATGAAGGTGGATGGGCGGTTTGGCCCGATCACGGTGGAGGGCTGGGAGGCGCGGGTGCCGGATTATCGGAGCACCGGCTGGCCCGGCGAGGCCATCGGGGGATTGGAAGCGGAGGAGATCGAGGCGGTTTTCAATCCTTGGGCGGTGCTGCGGCGGGTGTGGCAGGTGGACCGCATCGAGATTGCCCGCGGGCGCTTTGTCCTGCGGCTGCCGGATGACGCGCTGAAGCGTCCCCCGTTTCGCGGAAAAAAACCCTGGCATGCGATGTTCCTGCCCACGCGGTTCTATTGTCCGGAGATTGTTTGTCCGGACGCCGAAGTGGAGTTTCCTTTTCAGGGCCAGACCGCACGGCTGGCGGATTTGCATCTGCGGGCGCGGATGATCGGACAGGATTTTGAGTATCGGGCGGATGCCGGGCGCCTGCATTTCCCGCTTCTTCCGGAGATGGAGGTGGAGGGACTGGAAGTCTTCATCACCCGGGAAATGGCGGACATCCGGGAGGCGCGCCTGCGGGGATTGGACGGAGATCCGGCCCGGGCGCGGATCGCGGGACGGCTGGGCATGCGGACGGACAAATCCATCCGCGCGCGGGTGGAAGTGGAGCGCCTTCCGTTTGGACAAGCCTTGCCGCCGGAATGGGGCGCGCAGATGGACGGGCGGATGAGCGGGCGGCTGGAGTGGAATACGGACGCCTCCGGGTTGAAGACCGCCAGCGACGGGGCGGTGGAGCTGGAAGCGGTGGTGCTGCGGGAATGGACCTGGCTGCAGAAGCTGGCGCGGGTGCATGACAATCCGGACCTGGCCACGCTGGAGGTTCCGCGTGCGCGCAGCGCGTTTTCGTTTGATGGCACCACCTTCCGCTTGCGCGGGCTGGAGGCGGATGCAGGCGGGCTGGCGGCTTTCCGCGGGGAAGCGGACCATGCCCCAGGCACGGGACAGACACGGGTTTTGCTGGTGCTGGACCGGTTTGATCTGCGGCGCTGGCTGCCCTCCAGCTTCAAGCACCGCGTGGAGGCGCGGGGAAGCGGAAGCGTGTGGTGGCAGGGCTCCTGGCGGGACCCGCTGGAATCCTCGGCCTCCGGCCAGGTGTTCATCCCCGCCTGCAGTTATCGTTTTTCCGATGGGCTGAAGGCGGCATTGAAGCGTTACGGGGTGGAGCTTTACCCGGACATTGAATTGGAGGGCTTTCAGGTGCGGTTCACCCAGGCGGGACCGCGGCTGGATGTGACTCACATCGCCCTGGCCGGACGCCGGGGGCTGCGCCTGGAAGGGCATGGGCACTGGGTGGTGGACCGGTCCTGGGAGCTGAACTTGCAGGTGGAAGGCATTCCGGCAGGGATGTGGCGCCCGGCGGGCGGCACGGGCCGGGTAGAGGGCAAGGTGGCGGTGGCGGGCCGCTGGGTTTCTTCTACGCCGCGGCTGGAGGAGGGGCGTGGCCGCGGACGAGCGCGGGTGGAAGGGGCGAGGCTGGTGGAGTTCGGCTTCCAGAAGACCTTGGCCCGCTTTTTGAAAGACCCCGGGCTGCGGGATTTGCGCTTCCGGGATTTTGAGATCGAGGGCGAGGGGGATGGGCGGGCTTTGGACATCCGCCGGCTGCGGATGTTCACTCCGGGAAAAATCGGGCTGGAGGGGGAGCTGAAGACGACGGCGGAAGGAGCGGTTTCCGGAACGGTCTGGCTGGGGCTGCCGGCACGCGACCTAACCTGGCTGCCGGAGGCTCAAACCGCGGTGTTCACGCGCCAGGCGGAGGGCCTGCACTGGGCGCGCATCCGGCTGGGAGGGACCACGCGGGAATTGACCCATGATTTCACCGGCCAGGTCATGCGGGTGCTGCGGCGCCACCCTCTGGCATTGATCCGCCTCGGCCTGCGGGCGGCCAGTTGGTGGCTGGGTGATGCGCTGGGGACCTATGAGGAACCCGAGAGGGGAAGTGATTGAGGGATTGGGGGATTACGGGATTGAGGGGGCCAGGGAGCGAGCCCGCAACCTGAAACTGAAACCCGAAGCCCGAAACTGGAAACCCGGCCTGGTTAGAACTTGCCCTTGAGGCCGATCTGGGCGTAGGGGGCACCGCCACCGTCATAGGTGAGGCCGTCTTCGTTTTTGTAATTGAAGGTGCGGCTGGCGGTGTAACCGCCTTCGGCTTCCAGCGTGAGGGCGGGATGGAATTGGTATCGCAGGCCGGCGCCGAGGCGGACTTCCCGGTAGGTGACGACGACGTTGTTGAAGTCCTGGCGGCCCTGGCCGTCTCCCGCGTCCTGGCGCAGGCGGTAGGCTCCGCCCATCAGGCGGGCTCCGGCAAAGGCCTGGAGCTGGTCGGTGGCCTGGTATTGGATTTCCGGCTCGGGCAGGATGGCGTGCAGGGTCCATTGGTCGGCAAAAGCCCAGCGGACGCCGATGCCAGGGAAGGCGGGGCTGTCGAGGGCGCTGCTGATGCGGCTGGAGAACAGGGGGTCAATGGCGATGCCGAAGACCCACTGGAGGTTGCTGTCCACCAGGTAGGTGAAGCCCATGACGATGGGGACGTTGAAGTCGGAGGAGGAAATGTCGGAAAAATCGCTGTAAAGCCCGGGGGCCACTTCAAAGCGGACCAGCCAGTTTTCGTTGACTTCGAAATCGGCACCCAGGGTGAGGGCGACGCTCTGGAGGGTGTTGGGCAGGAGGGTGCCCTCAGGGACGCTGAAAGAGTAGCGGTTGTAGTCGATGCCGGTGCGCAGGGAGACCTTTTCGTGGAGAGGCACCGAAGCGGTGTAGTAGGCCTTGACGTTGTTGCTGGAGAGCGAGCCGATGTCACGGTCGCCCTGGTCCATGTCGCCGCCGGCGGTATAGCTCCACTTGGTGCCGAAGTCGTGGCCGATGGCAGAGGCGCGGCTGCGCTCGGGGGCTTCCTCGACTTGCAGCCAGTCGTCAGCCTGGATGGTGCTGCGCGTGGCGGAGCTGGGGCCTGCCGTTTGCGCCCAAGAAGCGATGGGGCTGGCGAGGAATAAAGCGAGGGAAGCAAAGGCCAAAGCGAGACGCATGCGGGGAAGATGGCAGGGTTTGGCCGAAATTCCATAAGAAAGATGGGGCTGGGCATGTTGCGTGATTGCCACGATTTTGCCGTATCTGCGCCACGGCCTCCCCCTATTTGTGAATAAGTTGTGAACAACTTGGTGGAATGATATGGCCCATTACCGCACCTGCTGGATATCCGACGTTCATTTGGGCACCCGGGGCAGCAAAGCCGGGGCGCTCTTGGAGTTCATGAAGCAGCATGATTTTGACAAGCTGTATTTGGTGGGGGACATCCTGGATATCTGGGCGCTGCGCCGGGGCATTTATTGGCCCCAGGCGCACAACGATGTGATCCAGAAGCTCTTGCGCAAATCCCGCAAAGGCACGGAGTTGATCTACATTCCGGGCAATCATGATGAATTTTTGGGGGGCTTCTTGGGGCCTTACGGCCATGTGGTTGTGCGCAAGAATGATGTGCACACCACGGCGGATGGGCGGCGGATTTTGGTGATCCACGGCCACGAACTGGATGTGGTGGTGCAGAACCTGGGCTGGCTGGCGCATATCGGCGACATGGGCTACAAGCTGTTGCTGAATCTCAACGGGGCGGTCAATTTGGGCCGCCGGATGCTGGGACGTCCGTATTGGTCGCTCAGCGCCTACGTCAAAAACGAGGTAAAGAACGTGGTCAGCTTCATCGGAGATTTTGAGCAGGCGGTGGTGCGCTACGCGGAGGATTATGATGTGGATGCGGTGTTGTGCGGGCACATCCACCACGCGGCAGACCGGAGGCTGGGCGGGGTTCATTACTACAATTCGGGCGACTGGGTGGAAAGCTGCACGGCGCTGGTGGAGCATACTGACGGGCGGATCGAATTGCTGCGGGATTTGCACGTGGCGGCGGAGTCCGTGCGCACAAGCCCCGGAGATGAGGAAGAAGAGTCTGCCGCGGTCGAAGAAGGTGCTTGGGCGGTTCCGCTGGCGAAGTAGCGGATTTCAGGCCCGTGGGGCTGGTGCGGCGGCTTTGGGGAGGCTTATTAATTGCCGTGGAAGGGGTTAATTGCGTTTTTTACGATTTATTGCTTGCTAACTTCCGGGAAAGTTTATAACTGTCAGATTCTCAAAGCATTATGGCCAATTTGACCAAACGCGACCTCGTCGTCCGCATCAGCAATGAAACCGGCATGGTGCAGCAGGACGTGCTCAACGTGATCCAGAAAACGCTGGATTATCTCACGGAAAGTCTGGCCCAGGGACGCACAGTGGAATTGCGCAATTTTGGTGTTTTCGAGATCAAGCTCCGCAAGGCCCGCGTGGGCCGCAATCCGAACAAGCCGGAAAGTGATGTGCCCATCCCCCCGCGCGCCGTGGTCAAGTTCAAGCCCGGCAAGGAGATGAAGGCCAGTGTGGCCGCCCTCTCCGCCAAGCTCACTGCCTCGGACAACGCCGGCGCCCCCTCTTAACCCATTGGCTCCCGCGCCCGTTGCGGGGGCTCCCCGCAATGTCTTCTTTTCAAGCACTTTCCGGTTTTCGCGATTTCCTGCCCCCGGAGTGTGCCCTCCGTGAGCGCCTTTTTGCGCTCTGGCGCGAGTCGGCCCGCCGTTTCGGCTTCGATCCTTACGATGGTCCCCCGCTCGAGCCGCTGGAACTCTATAAACGGAAATCTGGGGAGGAAATCGTCAAGCAGCTCTATAATTTTATCGATAAAGGCGATCGTGAAGTGGCGCTGCGTCCGGAAATGACGCCGACCTTGGCGCGGATGGCGGCGGCGGCGCAGCGGGCCTACAAAAAACCGCTGAAGTGGTATTCGATTCCCCAGTTGTTTCGTTACGAGCGAGCCCAGCGCGGGCGGCTGCGGGAGCATTTCCAATGGAATTGTGACATCATTGGAGAGGCGGGTTTGGGGGCGGAAGCCGAACTCCTGGCCTTGATAGTATCCGCATTCCGGGCCATGGGTTTAACTGCTGCAGACGTGGAAATCCGCGTCAGCGACCGCCATTATTGGAAAGATTACCTGGCCCGCCATTCTGTTCCAGAAGACCGGCATTATGACTTTTTCCAGGCGATCGACAAAGTAGGGCGCGATCCGGATGAAGTGGTCCGTGGAAAGCTCGGCACGCTGGCTGATGAGGTGTTTGGAACGATCCGTGAGGGGGGCACCAGTCCCCGGCTGGAAGAACTGCTTGGCCTGCTGGACAGTTATGGCATCCGGGATTTTGTCCGGGTTGATCTCGGCATCGTGCGCGGGCTGGCTTACTACACCGGGGTGGTTTTTGAGGCGCATGACCGGGCGGGTCAGTTCCGCGCGATCGCGGGCGGGGGACGTTATGATGACCTGCTGAAGAACCTCGGTGGCGTGGACCTTCCTGCGCTGGGCTTTGGCATGGGGGATGTCGTCATCACGGAAATCCTCCAAGAGAAGGGTCTTCTGGGCTCCGCGGTGGATGGCCGGCATGTCTTCGTGGCCATCCCGGATGAGGTTCACCGGGCCGCCGCACTGGAAGTGGCCGCCCTGCTGCGCGCCGGGGGATATCGCGTTGACGTGCCTTTGGCCCCCACTAAGATCGGACGCCAATTTGAAGCCGCCCAAGACCGCGGCGCCCAGCATGTCATCGTGGTCGATGGCGCCTGGCGCGCCCAGGGCACGGTCGGCCTCAAAGACCTTGCAACCCGCGCCCAGGCATCTGTCCGGCTGACGCTGGAATCGGGCCGAGTGGCGGGGTGGTCGGAAGCCTAACACTTAATCCAGCATCCAAGCAGACGGGAATCTTTTGAAACGCACGCATCATTGCAACGAACTCCGCGCCGCCCACATCGGCCAGCGCGCCACCCTGGCCGGATGGCTGGATGTCCGCCGCGACCTGGGCGGGGTCATTTTCATTGAGTTGCGCGACCGGGAGGGCCGCACCCAGGTGGTCTTCAATCCGGAGGCAGGCGCCGGGCTGGCGGAACGCGCGCATGCCTTGCGCAGCGAGTTTGTTCTGCGTGTCGAAGGCACCGTGGCCCGCCGCCCGCCGGGCACGGAGAACACCCGGCTGGCCACCGGAGAGGTCGAGCTCATCGCCGAGTCTCTTGAAGTGCTCAACCCGGCCGAGACACCGCCATTCCCCCTCGATGACACTGATGTCAACGAGGACTTGCGCCTCACCCACCGCTACCTTGACTTGCGCCGTCCGGCCATGCTGGAGAACCTCCGCCAGCGCCACCGGCTCTGCCAGTCGGTCCGCCGCTATCTGGACGGCGAAGGCTTCATCGAGATTGAGACCCCCGTCCTTTCCAAGAGCACGCCGGAAGGCGCGCGCGAGTTCCTGGTTCCCAGCCGCATTCACCCCGGCCAGTTCTACGCCTTGGCCCAGTCCCCCCAGCAATACAAACAGCTGCTCATGGTGGCGGGTGCCGAGAAATACTTCCAGATCGCCAAATGCTTCCGGGATGAGGACCCCCGTGCCGACCGCATCACCGAGATCACCCAGGTGGACCTGGAGATGTCCTTCATCGCCCAGGAAGACATCTTCCGCCTCATTGAGGGCTTGCTCTTCGATGCCTTCAAAGCCACCCGGGGCATCGAGATTCCGCGTCCGTTTCCCCGCATGACCTGGCTGGAGGCCATGAACCAGTATGGCAGCGACAAGCCCGACCGGCGTTTCTCTATGAAGCTGACCGACCTGAGCGGGGTCTTCCGCGACTCCCAGTTCAAGGTTTTCCGAGGCGCCCTGGATGCCGGCGGCACGGTCAAAGCCATCAACGCCAAGGGCTTCGCCTGCATCACCACCGGACAGATCGAGGAATTGACCGAGATGGCCAAACTCTCCGGAGCCAAAGGCCTCGCCTTCATCAAAGTCGAAAACGGCGAGTGGAAATCCCCCATCGTCAAATTCTTCTCCGAGGCGGAGAAAGCCGCCCTCACCACCGCCATGGGCATTGAGGAGGGGGACCTCATCCTCTTCGGCGCGGATGCTTGGGAGACCGTCTGCACCGTCCTCGGGCGCATCCGCCTGCGCGTGGCGGAAATCCAGAAACTCACCGCCGGCATCGAGGTGCTGGACTTCCTCTGGGTCACGGAGTTTCCGCTCCTGGAATACAGCGCGGAAGACCAGAAATGGAATGCACGCCATCATCCCTTCACCCGCCCCATGGCCGAAGACATCGCCGCGATGGAAGCGGGGGATTATGCCAAGGTCCGTGCCGAGGCCTACGATGTGGTCCTCAATGGTGTGGAGATTGGCGGCGGCAGCATCCGCATCCATGAACGCCCCTTGCAGGAAAAAATGTTCCGCGCCCTGGGCATCAGCGAGGAACAGCAGCAGAAGCTGTTTCCCCACCTGCTCAAGGCCTTCGCTTTCGGGGCCCCGCCGCACGGCGGCATCGCCCTGGGGGTGGACCGCCTCCTGATGCTTATTTGCCGCACCGAGAACATCCGGGACGTCATCGCCTTTCCGAAAAACAACCGCGGCCAGGACCTGATGATGGCCGCACCCTCACCCGCTTCTTCGCGCCAGTTGAAAGAACTGCACCTGCAGTCCCGCGGCTGAGCGGGGGGGGCAGATTTTTCGGGAGTCCCATACGGGCATCACCGTTTCCCTGTCCGGGTGCGGCGAGCACCACAGTTGCACTCCTCTCCGGATCGGCTATAAAGCCTGCATGTCTTCTTCCACTCGCATTATCGCCTGGCTTAAACCCCACTGTGGCTGGAGCCGGGGTGTCCGCGCCGTCTTCGACAAATATGGCCTCGCCTATGAGGACCGCGACATCATCGGCAATCCCCAAAACCGCATCGAAATGATCCAGCGCAGCGGCCAGGAACTTTCACCCTGCGTCGAGATCAACGGCCATCTGTTGGCCGATGTCAGCGGCGACGAAGTGGAAGCTTGGATGGTGGCCCATGGCGTCGTCAGCAAGAGCGAGGCTCCGGCCGCTGCACCCACCAATGCTGCCTGCTCGGATGCCGAGCACGCGGCCCAGGCCGCCCAGGCCGCGGGCGCCACCATCCGGTTCATTCCGCGGAATTGATTCCCCCCATGGCTCAAGCCACCCAGCGGCAGGCTTTGGAGTCGCTCCTGGGGGACGAGGATGAGGCCACCCGTGCCCTGACCATCAGCCAGCTCCGGGCCCACCGGGCGGACTATGAGCCTTGGGTGCGGGAACTCCAATCCTGCGCCAACGCGCGGGTGAGGGATGCCGTCCGCCGCATACTGCAGGAATGGGAACCCGGAGCGGGCGCTCCATCGCCCGAGCCAGCCTCCCCGGCTCCTTTGGAAACTTGGGAACAACTGGAGCATTTTTGCTGGATGCTGGCCAAAACCGAGCAGCCGGCCCTTCAAGAATCGGGTTATGTCAAAACCCTGGATGCCTGGGGGCTTCGGCTGGCGGCGGTGGTGGGAGGCGCTGCGGGGGCAGAGCATAAAGCCCGGGCCTTGCGCTTGGTTCTGGCCGGGGAGCTGGGCCTTCGGGGCAACCGCAGTGACTACTACGCCCCCGCCAACAGCTATCTGGACCGCGTTCTGGAAACCCGCATGGGCATTCCCCTGTCTTTGAGCCTGGTCTATCTCTTTGCCGCCCGCCGGGCTGGCTGGGAGGCCTGGGGCGTGGCCACCCCGGGACACTACCTCATGGCCGTGGAGGGCCTGATCCTGGACCCCTATTTTGGCGGCGTCCTGCTCACCCCGGAAGTCCTGGCTGAGCGCTTCGCCATGCCCGCGGAAGCCTGCCGGCAGCCCGGTTTCTTTCGCGCCAGCCCGGCAGACACGGCCCAGCGCATGCTGGCCAACCTCCTCAACAGCTACACCCGCCTTGGCGATGCCGCCCGCTGCCGCCGCATCCGTGCCTACCTCAATATTCTCCAAGAAAATACCCCCTGAGGCCACCTTCAGGGCGGATTTTTGGGGATTTTACGCTTCAAAACGGAAAATCTTTTCCCAGAACCGGTACATTCCAGTTGGCAGGGGAGGGGGGCAATGTTAATAGATTCCTCCGCTTGAAAGGTTTACTTGGATTTCTGGCTTTGGTTTTGACCGTGGGCAGCAGCGCCCAGGGAGCGCCCATTTACACTCCCCCGGCCCAAAAAACCCCCATTGAAATCACCGCTGATGGAGACAACCGCTTCGAAGCCGGTGTGGCTTACGCCGAAGGCAATGTGGTCGTCCGTTACGCTGAGGATGTCCTCTACGCCGACCAGGTGACCTTCGACCAGAAAACCCGCGTCATCACCGCCAAGGGCAACGTCAGCATCTACACCCCTGGGCGCATCTACCGCGGAGACCAGCTCCAATTCAACGTGGACAGCAAAGAGGTCAAGTCCCTCGATTTCCGCTCTGTTCAGGAACGCATCTACATGGCCGGCGCCAGCCTGGACAATCCCCGCTCCGACCTCTTCATCGTCAAGGATGCCCTCCTAAGCACGGAAAACCGGGAAAACCCTTCTTACAAACTCAAGGCCTCCACCCTCGAACTCTATCCCGACGAGTGGGTGGTCATGCGCAATGTTGCCGTTTACATCGGCCCCGTTCCCGTGATGTGGCTGCCTTACGTAGCCGTGCCCCTTGATGACGACATGGATGCCTTCGATTTTTCCCTCGGCAGCAACAGCCGGCTCGGGTTTTATGTCGAGGGCGCCTATACCGCTGCGCTCAACGACCGCACCACCGTCACCCCGCACGCCGGTTGGTACAGCAAGCGCGGCATCGGCTATGGCCTGGACGGCGCCTTCCGTCCCCGCCCCGGAGACCGTGCCGAGTTGAAGAGCTTTTACATCAACGACAACGGCACGGACATCGCTCTGGGAGACCCAGAGCGTACCGTCCGCCCGGACAACTCCCGTTACCGCGCCTCCTACCAGCACCGCTTTCAGCTTTCTCCAGAATTCACCACCACCGCCGACATCAACCTCTGGAGCGACCGCTTCATCACCGAGGACTTCTTCCCCTCCGAGTTCAGCCAAGAGCGCCAGCCCGACAATTTCATGGATCTGACCTACTACGATCCCAACTTCACCGGCACCCTGCTTGCCCGTGCCCAAACCAACAACCTCTTCAATGTCACCGAGCGCAAGCCCGAGTTCATCCTCGAGTTCAAGGAACAGCCCATCGCCTGGGGTCTTTTCTACACCGGAGAAAGTTCCGTGGTCAACTTTGAGCGCCAGTTCGACCGCGATTCCAACCTGGGGCCCAATCCCAGTTCAGTCCGCTACGACAGCTACCACCAGATTTCCTACCCCCGCCAATATTTCGGCTGGCTATCTCTCAATCCCCGCGCCGGGGTCCGTGGCACAGTCCAGACCCGCTCCAATACACCGGTGATCACCCAGGATTCCACCCCGGAGTCCAGCCGCCTTGCCTTCAACCTGGGCCTGGAGAGTTCCTTCAAGGTTTCCCGCGTGTGGTCGGATGTTCAGGACGCGGATTGGGGCATCGATGGCCTTCGCCACGTCTTCCAGCCCCACCTCAATGCCAGTTACACCCCAGAGCCCAACGAAACTCCGCGCGACTTCGTCGGCTATGACAACCGCCTTCCCTCCACCCGCCTTTCCCCGCTGCAATGGCAGGGCTTCAACTCCATCGATTCCATCAATGAACAGACCGCCGTCCGCCATGGCATCCGCAACCGCCTCCAAACCAAGCGCGACGGACGCAACGTCGATCTGATCGACTGGGACCTTTACGGCCAAGCCAACATCACCCGCAACCGGGACATGGGCATCCTTGTGGATGATGTTTACTCCCACGTTTACAGCAACCTCTCGGTCTATCCGCTCCCCTGGCTGCGCTATGATTCTTATATGGCAGTCGGCATCTCTTCCGATGCCTTTGATGAATTCGAGAACGCCATCACTTGGCAGGTTCATCCCGCTCTCGAATTTACCGTCAGCCACCTCTACCTGAATGACATCAATTACACCGACCCCGCTTTCAATACCGGACGGTTCTTGATCGAGGACAGCAACCTCTTCGCCCTTAGTTCTTTCTGGCGCCTCAACGAAAACTGGAAAATCAGCCAAAGCATCAGCTTCGAAGCGGATGACGGACGCATTCAGGAACAGCGCTACGCTGTTTACCGCGACCTGCGCGCCTGGGAAATGGCCGTGGGCACCGCCATCCGCGACAACCGCACCCTCGAAGACGAGTTCCTCGTCTTCATGACCCTCACGCTCAAAGCCTTCCCCGAGGCCGCGCTGACGGTCGATCAATAATCTCCATGAATATTGCCATCATCGGGTCCGGCTATGTCGGACTGGTTACCGGGACGTGTTTTGCCGAAGTCGGCCACAACGTCATCTGCGTCGATAACGACGTCAAAAAAGTCGAACGCCTCCGCCGCGGGGAAATCCCCATCTACGAGCCCGGCCTCGAGGACCTCATCCGCCGCAACGTCCAACTCGGACGCCTCCATTTCACCGATTCCATCCAGGAAGGCGTGGACAAATCCCTCGTCGTCTTCATCGCCGTGCCCACCCCTCCGCAGGCCGATGGCTCCGTCGATCTCAGCTACATCGAAAAGGTCGCCCGCAGCATTGCCGAAGTCATGTCCGACTACCGCGTCATCGTCGATAAAAGCACCGTCCCGGTCAAAACCGGCGAGCGCGTCCGCGATACCATCCGCCGCTATGGCAAGCCCGGTGTCGAGTTCGATGTCGTCAGCAATCCTGAGTTCCTCCGGGAGGGCAGTGCTGTGGCCGACCTCATGAAGCCCGACCGCATTGTCTTCGGTGTCAGCGGCGACCGCGCCATCCCCCCCATGGAGGCCATCTACCAGCCCTTCAATGCGCCCACCATGGTCACCGACCTCAACAGCGCGGAACTCATCAAGCACGCCTCCAACAGCTTCCTCGCCCTCAAGATCAGCTACATCAACGCCGTCGCCGCCATTTGTGAGGCTTCTGGCGCCGATGTCATGAAAGTGGCCGAGGGCATGGGGGCGGACCACCGCATCGGCAAGGCCTTCCTCAATCCCGGCCTGGGCTACGGCGGCTCCTGCTTCCCCAAGGACCTCTCCGCCTTCATCAAGATCGCCGAGGAGCTTGGCTACGACTTTGAACTGCTCAAGGTCGTTGAGTCCATCAACCGTGACCAGCTCGACCGCTTCCTCAAAAAGATGAAGTCCGTCCTCTGGGTGCTCAATGAGAAAAACATCGCCCAGCTCGGCCTGGCCTTCAAAGGCAATACCGATGACATCCGCTCTTCTGTAGCCATCGATCTGGCCAAGCGCCTGCTGGGTGAGGGCGCCCGCATCAAGGCCTACGACCCCAAAGCCATGGAAAAGTGCGCCGAAGCCCACCCCCAGATTCCCCTGGCCGCCGATCCCTACGCGGCTGCCGAAGGTGCCGATGCCCTTGTCATTGCCACCGAGTGGGCCGACTTCAAGGCCCTCGATTGGGCACGCATCCGCAGCCTCATGCGCACCCCCATGGTCTTCGACGGGCGCAACCTCCTCAACCCGGCCGACATGAAGACCCTCGGCTTCGAATACACCAGCATCGGACGCTGATCATGGCCTCACGCACCGTTCTCATCGGCGCCCAGTGGGGTGACGAAGGCAAAGGCAAGATCATCGATGTCCTGTCCGAGTCCCACCCCATTGTCGTCCGCTCCCAGGGGGGCAACAACGCCGGCCACACCGTGGAGATCGGCGAAGAAAAGTTCGTCCTCCACCTCATCCCCAGCGGCATTCTCCGCAGAGGCTCCACCTGCCTCATTGGCAACGGCTGCGTGGTCGATCCCATCGGGCTGGCCCGGGAAATCGAGATGCTGCACAGCCGCGGCATCCGCACCCGCGGACGCCTCTTCATCTCCGAGCGCGCCCATGTCGTCGCCCCCTATCATCCCGCCGTGGACAAATCCCGGGAAAAATCCGCCGCCAAGAAAAAAATCGGCACCACCGGACGCGGCATCGGCCCCACTTATGGTGACAAGATCGCGCGCGTCGGCCTCCGCCTCCATGACCTGCGCGACACCCGCCGCCTGGCCGCCCGCCTGCGTGAGCGCATCCGTGATGTCAATGAGCTCTGCAGCTTTTACGGCTGGGAGCCGGTGGTCGCCGCTGCCGCCGTTCGCCAAATGGCCGCCGCCGCCCGTTTCCTGGAGCCTTACATCGCGGACACCATCCGCCTCCTCCACGACCACATCCGAGCCGGGCGGGACATTCTTTTCGAGGGCGCCCAGGGCACTTTCTTGGACGTTGATTTCGGCACCTATCCTTACGTCACCTCCTCGAACACCACTTCCGGCGGCGCCTGCACCGGTTCTGGACTGCCTCCCCATCTGGTCACCCGCGTCCTTGGCGTGATGAAGGCCTATACCACCCGCGTGGGTGAAGGCCCGCTGCCCTCGGATGCCGCCGAGCTGGGGGACCTCCTCCATGGCATGGGCCGGGAATTCGGTGCCACCACCGGACGCGCCCGCCGCTGTGGCTGGTTTGATTCCGTCCTTACGCGTTTCGCCACCCGCATCAACGGCACCCATGACCTCGCCGTCACCAACATCGACGGACTCGACTCCCTTGCCACCATCAAAGTCTGCACCGGCTACCGCCTCGATGGCCGCAAAATCGATGCCCCCCCCGCGGACATTGATGACTTCGCCCGCTGCGTCCCGGTTTACAAGACCTTCAAGGGCTGGCGCAGTGACACCTCGAAATGCACCACCTGGCGCAGCCTGCCCCCATCCGCGCGGGACTACCTCCAGGCCATTGCGGATTTGACGGAAGCCAAGCTTTCCATCGTTTCCGTTGGCCCGCGCCGGGAACAGACCATGTTCCTATGAGGTCCCGGCCTTCCCCGTGGCTGGGCCGTCCCGCCCCCGTTTCCAACCCTTTGGGCGGGACGCGTGATCCCATTCACCATGCGCCGGATGCAGGCCGGTCTGGGCATTCTTCTGTAGGGCGCGCGCGCCGCGTCCCGGGGAAGCGATGCGCTTCCCCTGCAAATCGGTCCCTTTTCCGGGGGAAGCTAACGCTGATCCCCAACGCCAGGCCCCGCTCATGAGCACCTCCCGGCGAACCCCCAGCTCTCCACGCCACGTCGCCGTCATCATGGACGGCAACGGGCGCTGGGCTGCCCGGCGCAGCCTCCCCCGCCTCAAAGGCCATGAGCAAGGGGCCAAAGCCGTCGAGGACACCATCCGTGCCGCCGCCGAGATTGGGGTGGAATACCTCACCCTCTATGCCTTCTCCGTGGAAAATTGGTCCCGCCCCAAAGGCGAAATCCGCGGCCTCATGCACCTCCTCGTCCGTGCCCTGAGGAATTACACCGAGAAGCTGGGCAAGGAAGGCATCCGCCTCCGCGCCATCGGACGCCTGGATGACCTTTCCCCCGAGGTCCGGCGCGAACTCGACCGCGCCGTGGCCGCCACCGCCCATAACACCAAGCTCACCGTCATCCTCGCCCTCAGCTACGGCGGGCGCGTGGAAATCACCGAGGCCTGCCGCGCTCTGGCGGCCCTGGCCGCCGCCAAAAAGATCAAGCCCGGCGACATTGATGAGGCCGCCATCTCCGCCCACCTCTACACCGCCGGCGTGCCCGATCCCGACCTCCTCATCCGCACCAGCGGCGAGATGCGGGTCAGCAACTTCCTGCTCTGGCAGATGTCCTACACGGAAATGTTCATCACCCCGGTGCTGTGGCCGGATTTCCGCGCCAAGCACCTCAAAGAGGCGGTGGCCGAATTCAACCGCCGCCAGCGGCGCTTCGGGGGTGTCTGATGTTCCGCCAGCGCGCCTTCTCCACCGCTCTCCTCATCGGCGCGCTTGCCGTCTTCCTCTGGCTGGAGTGGTTCCCTGCCATCGCGCTCATGGCCATGGGCGCCGCCCTGCTGGCCCAGTGGGAATTCTATGCCCTCCAGCAGGCCAAAGGCCTTAAAGTCTTCGCCAAGGGCGGCACCGTGGCCGGCTTCGTCGTTCTCGCCGCCAGTGCGCTCCCCGCCTTCGGCCTGGCCACCGGTCACACCCTCGCTGCCGCGATCGAATCCCTTGCAGTCTTGTTTGTCATCATCGCCGCCTCTTCCCGCCAGGTTTTCGAGAAAAACCAGGACACCCCGGTTGCCACGGTTGCTCTAACACTCTTCGGCTTTCTCTACATTCCCTTCCTTTTTTCTTATCTGCTCAAGATCATGTTCCAGATTCCCGCCTCGCTTTCCGACGGGGTCTGGATGGCTGCCTACCTTGTTGCTGTGACTAAAGTGACCGATATCGGTGCCTACCTCGTCGGCTCCCTTCTCGGACGCCATAAAATGATCCCCCGCATCTCCCCGGGCAAGTCCTGGGAAGGCTTCTTCGGTGGCCTCGCTTTTGCCCTTGCCGCCAGCGTGGGCCTCGCCCAAATCATCCCTGCTTCCTGCCCTGCCTTCCATGGACCCCATCCCTGGGTTCTCGGGCTGGTCATTGCCCTGGTCAGTGTCGTGGGCGATCTGGCCGAGTCTGTCATCAAGCGCGACGCCCACAGCAAAGACTCCGGCGGCCTCATCCCCGGCATCGGCGGCTGCCTGGATTTGATCGACAGCATCCTCTTCACCGCCCCATTCTTCTACGCTTATCTCCTCTTCGTTGTCGGCCCATGAAACGCGTCATCCTCCTTGGTTCCAGTGGCTCCATCGGCCTCAGTGCCTGCAAAGTCGCCCGCGAGTTCCCATCCGATATGCGCATCGTCGGCCTGGCCGTTTCCCGCAGCACGGATGCTCTCCTGGCCCAGGCTGCAGAGTTTGGCGTTTCCGCCCTGGCCGTTTCTGATCCCGCCGCCGCCCGCGCCGTCCAGCCCACTCTTCCCTCTGGGGCCCGCCTGTTTTCCGGTGAGGAGGGCCTCGTCCGCCTCGTTGAGGAAACCGAAGCGGACATGGTGCTCGTGGCCATCGTCGGCACTGCCGGCCTCCGCCCCGCCCTCGCCGCGCTGCGCACCGGCAAAGACCTCGCCGTGGCCAGCAAAGAAATCCTCGTCATGGCGGGCGAGGAGGTCATGGGCACCGCCGCCCGTCTCGGGCGGGCCGTCCTTCCCGTGGACAGCGAGCACAATGCCATCTATCAGTGCCTCCAGTCCGCTCCCGAAAAAGAAGTCCGCCGGCTCATTCTCACCGCCTCTGGCGGCCCCTTCCGCCGAACCCCTGCGAATGATCTCGCCCGCGTGACCGTCGCCCAGGCCCTCAAGCACCCCACCTGGACCATGGGCCGTAAAATCACCATCGATTCCGCCACGCTCTTCAATAAAGGCCTGGAAATGATCGAGGCCCGCTGGCTCTTCGATGTCGGCATGGACCGCATCGACGTTATTGTACACCCTCAGAGCATTGTCCATTCCATGGTCGAATTTGTGGACCACTCGGTCCTGGCCCAGCTCAGCCATTCCGACATGTGCTTTCCCATCCAATACGCCGTCACCCACCCCCGCCGCTTGCCTAACCGCCTGCCTGCGCTCGACTTCGCCCAGCTTGGCCAGCTTCTCTTTGAGGCTCCCGACCCCGTCCGCTTCCCCGCCCTCCGCCTGGCCCGCCAGGCGGGCACCACCGGAGGCACACTCCCTGCCGTTTTCAACGCCGCCAACGAGGTCGCCGTGGATGCCTTCCTGGCCGAATCCTGCCCTTTCCCCGCGATTTGGGAGACCGTCGAGGCGGTCATGGACCGCCATCACCCCATTGCCACCCCCTCCCTGGATGATATAGTCGAAGCCGACCACTGGGCCCGCGCCACCGCAAAGGCCCGGTTGGCCGCATAACCCCATGGCTTGGGCGTCCCGCCCCAATGTCTTTCCCAACCATTCCAACACAAAGAATTTAGAATCCAGGAACCCGAACCCAGCATCCGGCATTTCTGCTTTCCACTTTCCCTACTTCCCCACTTTCACCATGTCCTTTCCTGAACTCGCCATCCTCCTGGGCACCTTCCTCCTGGCCTTTGTGCTCTTCGGTTTCACCGTCTTCGTCCACGAACTCGGCCACTTCCTGGCCGCCCGCCGCACCGGCATGGTGGTGGAGGAATTCGCCATCGGCTTTGGCCCCAAAATGTTTTCCAAAAAAGTCAACGGCGTCACCTATTGCCTCAACTGGGTGCCCTTTGGGGGCTACGTCAAGCTGCCCCAGATGGCGCCCATGGAAATGGCCGAAGGCAAGAGCGAGACCCCCCGTGAGCAGCTGCCGCCCATCGGCCCCTGGCCCAAGATCATCACCGCCTTCGCCGGCCCCCTGTTCTCCTTCCTTCTGGGCGCGGTTCTTGCCGTCGCCGTTTTCTTTACCGGCTACCCCAAGCGCATCGAACTGAAAACCAGCACCATCGGCTTCGTCAGCCCGGAGGGGCCCGCTGCTCTCGCCGGCCTCCGCGAGGGAGATGCCATCCTTCGCATCAATGGCCAGGCCGTCCGCGGCTGGGGTGGCAACGCCTTCGGCATCCAGGAATCCATTTTTTACAGCGAAGGCCCCACCCTCACCGTTGAGGTGGACCGCCCCGGAGTCGGCATCCTTTCCTTCACCGTTGCCCCCAAGGAAAATCCTAATCTCGAAAACCTCCGCACCATCGGCATCGGTCCCGCCCAAAATGAGGTCAGTGTCACCCGTGCCATGCCCGGCTCCCCCGCTGAAAAAGCCGGCATCCTCCCCGGAGACGTCCTGCTTGCCATTAATGGGCAAAAAGTCTGGAGCGATGTCCACGCCTCCTCCCTCATCGCCGCCGCCGGCCTACAGCCCATCCAGATCACCATCCTCCGTGCGGGCCAGACCCTCCTTTTCGGCCTTACACCCCAGATTCCCTACCTGCTCCAGCCCGATGGCAGCCGCAAGGATTATGAACGCCCCCTCGTCGGCATCGATTTCTCCAAGGAATTCGAAGCCGTCCGCGTCATTGAGCATCCCAAGCCCTGGGACCAAGTGGCCAACAGCGCCCTCCTCATCTTCCGCACCATCAAGGCCCTCATCTCCCCGGACAGCAACGTGGGCCTCCAGCACCTCTCCGGCCCGGTCGGCATCTATAAGGTCATCAAGGATTCCCTCGCCATCGACTGGCGGATGGTCCTCCATTTCGGCGTCATCCTCAACATCAACCTCGCTGTCATGAATCTCCTGCCCCTTCCCGTTCTCGATGGCGGCCACATCGTCCTCGGCTTCATCGAGGCCGTCCGCCGCCGCGTGGTCGAATTCAAGCTTCTCTACCACGTCCAGACCGCCTTCTTCTTCCTCCTCATGGGCTTCCTCCTCTTCACCGTTTTCAAAGACGGCATGCGCTGGCACAAAGATGCCGAATTCACCCGTGAGAAAAAAGAATCCCAAGTCATCAGCGAAAACCTCCGCTTCGACTGACTCCAATAACTTCATCCCTTCATCACTCCATCACCTCATCACTTCCTTCCCCATGACCTACACCCCCGATCCCTTCCGCTACGCCCGCCGCCCCACCCGTGTCGTCGATGTCGCCGGTGTTCTCATCGGCGGGAACAATCCCATCGTTGCCCAGTCCATGCTCACTTGCGACACCATGGACACCGCCGCTTGCGTCAAGCAAACCCTCAACCTTGTTGCCGTCGGCTGCCAGATCGTCCGCATCACCGCCCCCACGGTCAAAGACGCTGCCAACCTCAAGCACATCAAAAAGGAACTCCTCGACCGAGGCTGCTCCGTTCCCCTTGTTGCCGACATCCACTTCAAGCCTGACGCTGCTCTCGAGGCCGCCCAGTGGGTCGATAAAATCCGCATCAATCCGGGAAATTTTGCCGACAAAAAGAAATTCGCCGTCCGCGAATACACCGATGCCGAATACGCCGAGGAACTCGGGCGCATCGAAGAAACCTTCAAGCCCCTCCTCGACCTCTGCAAGCAGCGCAAGCTGGCCATGCGCATCGGCACCAACCATGGCTCCCTTTCCGACCGCATCATGAACCGCTACGGGGATACGCCCCTCGGCATGGTCGAGAGCGCCCTCGAGTTCGCCCGCATCGCCCGCAAATACGATTTTCACAACTTCGTCTTCTCGATGAAGTCGTCCAACCCCAAGGTCATGGTCAACGCCTACCGCCTCCTCGTGGCCAAACTCAACGAGGAAGGCCCCGACTGGAACTATCCCCTCCACCTCGGCGTCACCGAGGCCGGAGAAGGCGAAGACGGACGGATCAAGAGCGCCATCGGGATCGGCTCCCTCCTGCGCGACGGCATTGGTGACACCATCCGTGTCTCCCTCACCGAGGATTCCGTCCATGAAATTCCCGTCGCCCGCGCCCTCATCGACTACGCCCGCTCGCTCGAGGGCGTTCCCGGCCCCCGCGGCAGCTACGCCCTCAGCTTTGATCCTTTTGTTTACGCCAAGCGCAACGCCCTCCCGCTCGCCGTCCAGGGCGTCACCCTCGGTGGTTCCGAGCCTCCCCGCGTCCTTACCCCCCGGGACAACTGGAATTCCCTCCAGCCCCGCTTCGCCGCCCTCGGCGACACGGCTCCGGAGATCATCTACGAAGAATCCGGCGTCCACGAAATCGATCCCGAAAATGAACTCATGGTCAAGGCCATCAATGACCTGGACAACCCTGTCTTTGTCACCGTCCAAGATGGCATCCCTTACGACCCCATCACCGCCTACCGCATCCTTGCGGCCCGCATCCACCCCCGCCACCCCATCCTGCTGAAAGACACCCTCCGCCCGGAACAGGCTCCGGAAATGCTCCACAGCCTGCTGACATCGGCCATCACCATCGGTGCCTTGCTGTGCGACGGCATCGGCGACGCCATCCTCATCCGCCAGGAACGCGCCCCCGGGGCCAGCATCCGTCTCGGCTTCAACATCCTCCAGGCCGCAGGCAGCCGCATCTTCAAGACCGATTACGTGGCCTGCCCCTCTTGCGGGCGCACGCTCTTCGACCTCCAAACCACCACTGCCCGCATCAAGGCTTCCACCAGCCACCTCAAAGGCGTCAAAATTGCCGTCATGGGCTGCATCGTCAACGGGCCCGGCGAAATGGCCGATGCCGATTTCGGCTACGTCGGTGGCGCCCCAGGAAAGATCAACCTCTACATCGGCAAAAAACCCGTGAAATTCAATATCCCGGAGGACGAAGCAGTGGACCGCTTGGTCGATCTCATCCGGGAGAATGGCAAATGGGTGGATCCTCAGCCCGCCCCCGCGGACGATCGCGACAGCGGACGCCTCGTTGCGTCCACCTAACGGCACGCTCAATACGGCTGGTTGAAGCCAATTGTAGGGGACGCGCTCCGCGTCCCGGGTGAAGCGGGTGTCATTGCCACCGGCAGCAGGTGGGAACCTGAGGCAGGGCGTGCCGGAGATCGGCAAGCGCCCGCAGAACTGGGTGCGCGGATCACGCTTGTGCTGCCCTTTTCTGGAGTGCTCCGATCTTTTCGGATCTCTGGGAACGCGCGGAGCGCGGGGGATGGGGGCCGAGCTGCGCCGGCTGGCCTCCTCCCCGTCGCTCCGCTCCATCCTAAAGCTCCGAAAAGATCGGAGCACTCCAGATTTCGTCTCCCGGTCCCAGCGCCGCGGGCCGTTCTTTTTGTTCTCTGCTGGCCCCTCTTTCCCCTTGGCATCCCATGTTTTTACACTATTCTACGTAATATGTTTCCGCGTCTTTCACTTCTGATGCTCCTGCTCGGCGTGGTGCCGGGCTTGCAGGCCCAGTTGAAGCCGGAGCAGCATCAAAGCCTGGTGGCCACCGTCCGCTGGCTGGCCCGGGAAGGTGTGGGCTATGCCGAGAACTGGAAATTTCCCGGCGAAGAACGCCCCTGGGTCATGGACTGTTCGAACACCACCCGCTACCTCTACCGTCGTGCCCTGGGCATCGAGCTGCCCCGCACCGCTTCCGACCAGTATTACACCCTGTGGAAGCAGGGAAAAATCACCCCGGCTCCCATCCGGAAAGACGGCGCCGTGGACGCCACGGCCCTGGTCGGCCAGTTGCGATCCGGCGACCTGCTTTTTTGGGAATGGACTTACAACATCAAGCGCAACCCGCCGGTTAGCCACGTCATGATCTACCTGGGCCGGACCGCGGAAGGCACGCCCAAGATGGCCGGCTCCTCCACCCGGGGGCAGGGAGAAACCACCCAGCGTGGCGGAGTGGATGTCTATACGTTTGATCCGAACGCCCCCATGGGCGGGGTGAAAAACGCCTTCGGCCAATATGTCCGCAAAGCCCGCTTCGTCGGCTTCGGACGCCCCCTCCAAGCCCTGCGCCCGGGACCGGAAACCGTGCGGGCAGATTCCCTCGTCAAGCCTTCTGGTTGATAGGCTAGGGCACCCGAAGCCGGGAGTGGGTAATCAGCCGCTTACCCGGCAGGCATGGCAGGTGAAGCCGGCGCCGAAGGAGGTCAGCCAGTAGCTCTGCGGGCGGCCAGCGGCCAGGGCCCGTTCCAGCACGAAAAGAATCGCCGGGCTGCTCATGTTGCCATGGGTGCGCAGCAGGGCTTCCGTTTCTTCCAAGGGGTGGCCCGGCAGGGCCGCACGCAGTGCTTCCACCACTTTCTTTCCCCCGGTGTGGGCCAGCACCACGGCGGCGGTGCCACCGGGTTCCTGGTCCGCGTGCAGCCGGGCCACCGCTTCCGCAGCCAGGCCGGGAACGGAGCGGTGCAGGATGTTGCGCAGTTTGCCCTGGTGGTTGGCAAAGCGCAGGCGCTCCCGGTGCTCGGGAAAATGCAGGGTCTGGAAGCGGTCACAGTGCAGAGGCGGGCTGCTAGGAGCGGGACGGTCCGACCACACGGCCGCCGCTGCCCCATCACCGAACAGGCAGGCGCTGATCAGCACGCCGGGATCGTCATCCAGGTGGAAGGCCGCCGAGCAGATTTCCACCGCCACGGTGGCGATCCGCCGGCCCGGATGGGCGGCCAAAAAATGCGCCGCCTGGCGCAGGGTGGGAATAGCCGCTCCGCAACCTTGTCCCGCCAGGTCGGACAGCCAGGCGTCGGTTCTCAGGCCCAGCCGTTCCGCCACGAAGCTGCTCAGGCCCGGGCATAAATAACCCGTGCAGGTGCAGACCACAAGGCCGTCCAGGTCGTTCGCGACCAGGCCGGCCCGGTCCAGCGCCCCGGCCAGTGCCTCTGCGGCCAGGGCAGGGGCTGCGGCCTCGAAGCGCTCGTTCAACTCCTGGGCTTCCAGCAAAAAAACGTCCTCCGGGCGGTCGAAGGCAAAATGCCGCGTCTCGATGCCGCTGTCTCCATTCAGGATGCGGCCCAGCAAGTCCAGAGAACGCGGCTTCAGCCGGGAGGCGAGGGGCGAGCGGTTCAGGGCTTCCCAGATTTCCCTCTGGGTGAAAGCGCGGGGGGGCACGGCGGTGGCCAGAGATTGCAAATACACGCCCCACCCTACCCCGGATGTGGGTGATGGGAAGCGGGCTATTCCAGGGAATGCAGGGCCGTCTGGATTTTCGCCTTCAGTGCGGGCGAGGGGCCCGCTGCCGGGCGGGCCGCTGTCTCCAGCGCACCGCGGATCGCCCCGGGCCATTCTTTTTTCCAGGCGGCTTTGGCCCCCTGTTTGGCCAGGGCATCGGCTGCGCGGGCCAGATCGAGGCTGGGGCTGCTCTGTCCTTCCAGACCCGCGGACGGCCCGCCCCAGGGCGCTGCTTGGGCAATCAGTCGGCACAGGGCCAGGGTGGATTCCCAGTCGGCCAGTTCCTCAGGCGTGGGTTTGGCACCCCCTGCCGCCTTTTGCGCCAGGTGCCCGCTGAGTTCGCGCAGCGCCGCAAACTGCCCCACCGCCCACAGCTGGCTGTCTGACCAGATTTCCTTCCAGTGGCGTGGTTCCCGGTCCGAGAGGCCGGCTTGGTCGAAATGCAGGCGGGGGTGGCCGGCCGCGATCAATTCCGGGGCAAGTGCCTGATGGCAGGCCACGCAGGTGTTGCTGCGCAGGTAAAGGTCCTCCAGGTCGCGCATGCCCGCGGCTACGCGCTGCGCACGGGTATAATCCGGACGGGTGTGGGAGCGCACCCACCCGCCGGACGCGCCGTGGCAGGACTCGCAGGATACGCCTTCTTCCGGACGCGCCGTGGCCAGTTTTTGAGAGGCCGGAACCAGGGCGAAGGGCGCGTGGCAGGAGGTGCAGCGCACATCGGTCGCGGCGTTCTCCATGCCCAGCGCCTCCGCCATCCGCGCCGAACGTGCGGTCGTGAGGGTGGCGTGCGCCCGGGAATGCCGGTCCGCCCGGAACCAGATCGTGTGCTGCCGGCTTAAGTCCCCCGCACCGCCATGGCACCCCGAGGTCTGGCAATTGACCGCCCCGATGTGCACGCCGGGCCCCTCCGCCGGGGCGGAAAAAATCGCCACTACCCCCGTCTGGAGGAAGAATAAGGTTGGCAAAATCCTTCGGGTTCTGGACATTGGCGGCACCACCACTAGGACCTTCTAAATGCCCGCGCCGCTCATGGGAAGCAAACTCGATCAGGGCGAGCCCCTCTCTGGGGAGGCTCTCCTGGGCTATCTCCCTGCACTCGGTGAGGTGCCCAAGGGAGTTTTCACCAAATTCGCCGAGAACGCCGCCGTCCTCCGCCGCTTCCGGGCCGGGGAGACCATTTGCCAAGAAGGGGACTTTGGCTCCACCGCGTTTTTCATCGTCTCCGGGAAAGTGGACATCTTCATCGCTTCCCCCCAGGCCCACATCGCCACCGCTCCCGGTGGGCGCGGCTTCTTCGGGCGCACCGTCGCCCGCATGAAAAGCATGCTGACCCGTGAGGCCGCTTCCTCGCCCGCCGATGACGCCGCCCGCCGCAAGTGGATTCCCGTCGATGCCTCGGTGGACCTGGCGGTGGAATCCCCCATCGGGGAACTCGGCCCCGGTGATCTTTTCGGAGAGATGACCTGCCGCACCTTCCAGCCCCGCTCCGCCACCGTCCGCGCCCGTGAAGACTGCGTCATGGTCGAGATGCTCCGCGTCATCCTCGACATGCTCGTCGGCACCCGCGACATCGATGACTCCGTCAAATCCTCCACCAAGGTCAAGGCTCCCACCTTCAAAGGCACCTCGTTCAAAGCCGAACTCGATCAAAAATACCGCGAGCGGGCGATGTTCAACCACATCAAGCGCGTGCCCGTCTTCGAGTCCCTGGACGAGGCCTTCATCCGCCGCCTCTGCGAGACCTCCGTCCTCAAGACCTATGGCAAGGGCGAGGTCATTTGCCGCGAGGGCGAGCCGGGGGACCGTTTCTACCTCATCCGCCAGGGCCTGGTGAAAGTCTCCCAGGCCAAAGCCGGCGGGGACATGGTCCTCACCTACCTTTCCCGCGGTGAGTATTTTGGGGAGATCGCCCTCATCCGCCAGGGACCCCGCACCGCCACTTGCACCGCCGTGGACATGGTGGACCTGGTGGAGATCGGGGCAGAAGAATTCCAGGCCATGGCCGCCCAGTTCCCCGAAGTCCGCGCCCAGATGCAGGCCACCGCGGACAAGCGCCTCCAGTCCGCCCAGGCCAAGCGCTTCCCCAGCCTTTCCATGAGTTCCAGCCTGCACGAGGCGCTCGACCTCGGCCTCATGCAGGCCCAGAACCTCCTGCTCATCGACTTGACCCGCTGCACCCGCTGCGACCTCTGTGTCCAGGCCTGTGCCGAGGCCCACGACGGCGTCTCCCGCCTGCTGCGGGATGGAACCCGCTTCGAGAATTACCTGGTTGCCACTGCCTGCCGCTCTTGCCAGGACCCGCTCTGCATGACCCAGTGCCCGGTCGGCTCCATCCGCCGCCGGGAGAACTTGGAGATCGTCATTGAGGACTGGTGCATCGGCTGCACCAAGTGCGCCGAACTCTGCCCCTACGGCAACATCACCATGCAGCCCGTGGAGGTGAAGGCGGAAGCGGAGAAGCCGGCTCCCCCGTCCAAATCCGAGGCCGCCCCCGCCGCCGCCCCGGCCCCGGCCAAAAAGCCCTCCACCGCCACCAAAGCCACCACCTGTGACCTCTGCACCCAGCTGGCCACCCCCAGCTGCGTCTATGCCTGTCCGCACGATGCCGCCATGCGCGTCAATCCCTCCGAGTTTTTCTCCCGCAGCATGCCCGGCCTCCAGGCCCTCCTTTTCAACCCGGAAAAATCCGCCAAAGGCAGCTTCCGCACCACCCACTGATGCGCATGGACCATTCCACCGCCCCCCTCACCTACCTTTACGGACCCGAGCCATGCTGATCGACCGCACCCACCGCGCCTGGGGGATTGTGACCCTCCTGCTGGCGCTGGCCGCCGGCCTGGCCTATCACCAGGTTTTCCACAGCGGCCCGCCGCGCCACCTCCATGAGTCCGTCGGCGGCACCCCGCTCGGCCTGGCCTTCGGCATCCTCTCGCTCGCCATCTTCATCTTTGCCGCCCTGCTCGGCTGGCGGCGCAAGCACCCCAGCTGGCGCCTGGGCCGCCTCCAATTCTGGATGAAAGGCCACATCTGGCTCACCTTCCTGACCGTCCCCCTGGTCTTCCTCCACGCCGGCTTCAAATTCGGCGGCCCGCTCACTGCCGCCCTCATGTGGGTCTTCATCGCGGTCATGGCCAGCGGCGTTTTTGGACTCGCCCTCCAGCACATCCTCCCCCGGGTCATGCTCGACCGGCTGCCGCATGAAGTGGTGTTCGAACAAATTCCCTTCCTCCGCTCCCAGCTTGTCGAGCGTGCCCAGGCCATCCGGGGGCAGATCGGCAAAGACGAGCCGGCTAAGGCGCCGGCTCCTGCCGCCGCCGCTCCAGCCACTGCGCCAGCGGCTTCCGCGGAAGAGGCCGCCCCCGCACCCGAGGGACCGGCTTATCCCAGCGCATTGGCCCGTGCCCTCGATGAGATCATTCTCCCCTACCTCGAAGCAGAACGCGGCGACCGCCTCATGCTCCACGATGAAAAATCCGCCGAGGACCTCATTGTCGTCACCCGCCTTCAGGTGGACGGCGCCTGGCATCCCCTGGTGGATGAACTCAAAGCCCTCATCGATGAACGCCGCTCGCTCGATATTCAGACCCGCCTCCAGCACTGGCTGCATGGCTGGATTCTTTTCCACGCCCCCTTTTCCTTCCTCCTGCTCATCCTGGCGGTCTGGCACGCCGTCATCGCCCTGGTGGCCTACTGATTGAGGAGACGCCATGCCCGAACCCAAGCGCTCCCTCAAACAAATCGCCCGCCGCTACAGCGGCAACCTGGCCTACTTCAAGGAAAAGCACTACTTCCGCCGCCTGCGCTTCCGCGTTTTCCTGGGCATCACCCTCCTCGGCCTCCTGGCTGCCCTGGCCCTGGCCCTGGCCGCGGCTTTTGAACGCTACGCCCCCGGACGCGCCCTCGTTTCCTCCCTCTACAACCCCGGCCCCATTTCCCAGGGCCACGCCGGCTTTGCCAACGACTGCGCCCAGTGCCACGCCTCCCCTAACTCCATGGTCCAGGCCTCCCTCGAGCACTCCCCCGTCGATGCCTCCTGCGTCCAGTGCCACCAGACCCACGAGTTCCACCAGCCCAACACGCCCCGCAGCCACTCCTGTGCCGCCTGCCACCACGAGCACCTCGGTTTCGGCCCCATGAAGCCCGTGGCCGATGCCAACTGCGCTTCCTGCCACAATGATGCCTCCCTCATGGCCCGTTCCGCCGAACTTGGGCGCACCCTTCCCCCGGAGGCCTTTGACCTCACGCCCGATGACGGCCATGTCCATTTCCGCGCCCCCCGCCCGGAGGAGGGCTACACCGCCGTCTTCGCCTCCTTTGAAAAAGGCCACCCTGCTTTTCAAATCCATCGCGACAAGCTGAAGGACCCCAACACCCTCAAATTCAACCACGCCGTCCACCTTGGCGGCGAGGGCATGCCGCAAATCGGCGGCAAGTCCCTGGACTGCGCCTCCTGCCACCAGCCCGATGCCAGCGGCGCCTACATGCAGCCCATTTCCTTTGAAAAACATTGCCAGGCCTGCCACTCCCTCCAGTTCGACCCCCGCAACCCCGACATCCAGATTCCCCACGGCAGCGCCACCGCCGTCCGCGCCTTCCTCACCGGCCTGCCCTCCGCTTACGCCGACAAAGGCCGCCGCCTCGGCATCCGGGATGAAGCCCGACTCCGTGCCTACGTGGCCGAACAGCTTGGCGCCCTGCGCCAGGACGTCCGCAGCGGCGAGGACCTGGCCCAGAAAGTCTTCCATAACGAAGGCCAGCGCGGTCCCGTGGCGCGCATCGAGGGCATGCCCGATGAAGGCCGCGCCCGTTACGCCGGCTGCGCCTACTGCCACCAAGTCACCGGCACCACCCCGGGCCAGGCCGAGGTCACCCCGCCCGTGACCCCGGACCGCTGGCTCAGCCGCAGCCGCTTCGATCACGCCAAGCACATCGAGATGGACTGCGCCGCCTGCCACCAAGTCACCCAAAGCCGCGAGACCAGCGACATCCTCATGCCCGAGCAGGCCAGCTGCCTCCAATGCCACAGCAGCAAAGGCGGTGTGGTGGCCAGCTGCCAGACCTGCCACGGCTACCACGCCCATCCCACCGTTCCCGCCGCCCAAGCCCAGTCCCCTGGTGCCCTCAAAGCCCTTATGCTTTCCAGCCCGTAGCCGATGGCAGCCTGGGGGCCGTGCTTTTGTGGAAGGCGCAGGCGAATCCGCTTCCGGGGCAGTTATTCCGGGCGCTGCAAAGTGAACCCAGCTCAGCGTGTCATTCTGCAGTTTTTCATGGGTATCGGTTAGTTCCCCACTCCCCGGCGTTTTGGAACTCGGGGAAGCGGAGGCGGGGTTGGGTTTTGCCTTCGCGGGGGAAAAGCTGCTGCATCAGCCTTTTTTTATGGGTCTTGAGCGCGTCCACTTTCCGGGCTTGGGCGGCCATCAGCTTGTCCACCGAACTCAGGCACTCGGCGATTTTTTGTTGTTCGCCTTTGTCGTCAGGATGCGGAATGTTGAAGCCCGAAAATTGGGTCTTGTTGATTATCGGCAAAGTAGAAGTTGCCGGAATGGATTTGATTCACGGCGTAAGATTTTCCAGCGAGTAGTAAATGAACTCTCGCGCAGTCTTACCGTTTGGAACGACCGCATTGATTTGTTGATTGGCAACACTAGGAACAACGGTCAGAGCTATTTTCCCGATTGATGCAATGCAGGTGTAAACAACGCTGCCCGGTGGAAGCACTTTTGTTTCTTTGGTTTCAATGACTGTGCGCTGAGTCGTGTGCTGATACTTCTCGCCCTCAGTAATATCCGTGGGGGGTGATGAAAAAAATCTCGCCGCCCCAAAGGTTTTCTTCTTTCGTGCTGGGTGTTTTGCCGGTCACTACTGCGCCGAGTTCTCCGAGAGGAGTCGCTTTCCACGCCTCCGCATCTCGAAACTCCGGAAACCGCAGCTTCGGCACCAGCGGGGGCGGAGGAAGTGAGAAGTTGGAATTTGGAATTGAGAAAGATTCGTTTTGCTCCCTTTTCAGACTTCATGCTTCTAATTTCTCACATTTGCTTTTCTTCATCATTTCAGCCGTTTCAGGTTCGTATCCGCCAGCAGGGTGCGCATCTGGGTGATGGCGATTTCGTTGAGCTTGAGCAGGCGCTCCGGCTGGGGCAGGCCCTGACGGATGAGAACGGAGTTGAGGCTTTCGAGGTTGGTGAGGACGACGAGTTGCTCGAGCGGGGCATGGTCGCGGATGTTGCCTTCGGCATCGGGATGGGCGTCGCGCCATTGCTTGGCGGTCTGGCCGAAGAGGGCGACGTTGAGCAGATCGGCCTCGCTGGCGTAGGTGAGGCTGGCCTGGGCCTTGGTGACGGCGGCGGGGATGAGGGTCTCCTTGATGGCATCGGTGTGGATTCGGTAGTTGATCTTGGCGAGGGTGCGCTGGAGGTTCCAATCGAGCTTGAGGCGGTCGTTTTCCTCGTCCTTGAGGCGCTGGAATTCCTTGATGAGGTAGAGCTTGAATTCCGGGCTGAGCCAGGAGCCGAATTCAAAGGCGATGTCCTTGTGGGCGTAGGTGCCGCCATAGCGTCCGGCGCTCGCAATCAGCCCTTTGGCCCCGGTCGCATCGATAAATTTCTTGGCCGAAAGGAAGAAGCTGTTCCGCCCCGCTTCATTTTTACTGAGCTTCGCATAGCCTGTTAACAATCTAAGGCCAAGCCAGGCCTGTTTGTTTCCAGAAGGATTGAAGCAACTCGGGGCGTCTCTGGGTGCTGCGTAACTGGCTGCGGGTTTGGCCCAACAAGG